>BNJU01005515.1_pt1:0-72500 | contig 76513 bp, 110 predicted proteins | sample 8539281 | NCBI WGS metagenome assembly BNJU01 (sample SAMD00202456, study PRJDB9452) | human saliva metagenome | isolation source: human saliva | place: Japan
TTTTCTTCTGTCGTTGGGTCGTAAATTGTGCTATAATAATAAAAATACGATGAGAGGGAATTAGATGACAGAATTAGATACACGCCATCGCAGTAGCGTCTATGACAGCATGGTCAAGTCCCCTAACCGGCCATGCTTCGGGCAACTGGGATGACAGATGAAAACTTTGAAAAACCAATCGTAGGGTGATTTCTACTTGGGCTGAAAACACACCTTGTAACATGCACCTCATGATTTTTGGAAAAATTGGCCAAAGAAGGTGTGAAAAGATGCGGAGCTTGCCGGTCCAATTCGGAACCATTACGGTTGCGGATGGATTGCTATGGGAACGCCTGGGATGCGCTTCTCCTTGACTTCTCGTGATATCATAGCAGACTCTATCGAAGCGCTATGGCGGTCACAACGTGGATGCCTTTGTAGCCATCGGTGGCTGTGATAAGAACATGCCTGGTTCGATGATCGCCATTGCCAATATGGATATTCCCAGCGATCTTTTGCCTCACGGTGGGACCATTGCACCCTGGGTAATCTGAACGGCAAGGATATTGACTTGGTTTCTGTTTTCGAAGGATCGGGAAATGGAACCATGGTGATATGACTGCTGAAGAAGTGAAGCAACTAGAATGTAATGCCTGCCCTAGGCCCTGGTGGTTGTGGGAGGAATGTACACGCCAACACCATGGCGACAGCGATCGAGGTTCTTGGGAATGAGCTTGCCAGGTTCCTTCTCTCACCCCTGCTGAATCAGCTGATAAAAAGCCGATATCGAAGAAGCAGGTCTGCAGTTGTCAAAATGCTTGAAATGGGACTGAAGCCATCTGACATCTTGACCCGTGAAGCCTTTGAAGATGCGATTACAGTGACCATGGCGCTGGGTGGTTCAACAAATGCGACTCTTCACTTGCTCGCGATTGCTCATGCGGCTAATGTGGATTTGACACTTGAAGACTTTCAACGATTTCCAAGAGCGTGTGCCCTCACTTTGGCAGACTTGAAACCTTCTGGTCAATACGTCTTCCAAGACCTTTACAATGTCGGTGGTGTGCCAGCTGTCATGAAATACCTTCTTAAGAATGGTTTCCTTCATGGGGATCGCATCACATGTACTGGTAAAACAGTAGCTGAGAAACTTGAAGCTTTTGCTGATTTGACACCAGGTCAAAAAGTCATCATGCCACTTGAAAATCCAAACGTGCGGATGGTCCATTGATCATCTTGAAAGGGAACTTGGCTCCAGAAGGGCGGTCTGCCAAAAGGCATCAGGTGTGAAAGTTCGTAACATCACTGGTCCTGCTAAGGTCTTTGACTCAGAAGAAGCTGCCATTGAAGCGGTTCTTTCGGATGAAATCGTGGATGGCGACGTTGTTGTTGTTCGTTTCGTAGGTCCGAAGGGTGGTCCTGGTATGCCGGAAATGCTGTCCTTGTCATCCATGATCGTTGGGAAAGGCCAAGGAGATAAGGTGGCCCTCTTGACAGACGGACGCTTCTGGTGGTACCTACGGTCTCGTTGTTGGACATATCGCGCCTGAAGCTCAGGTCGGTGGCCCAATCGCCTACCTCCATACAGGGATTTGCAACAGCTGACCAAGATACCAAAGAAATCACCATGCATGTCTCAGATGAAGAGTTGGCCAAACGGAAGGCTGAAACAACCTTGCCACCACTTTATAGCCGTGGGGTTCTCGGTAAGTATGCCCACATCGTATCATCAGCATCACGTGGTGCCGTAACCGACTTCTGGAATATGGAACAGTCTGGTAAACAATAAGATATGAAAAAACTCACTTTACGAATTTGTAAAGTGAGTTTTATTGATTTATCGCGGTGGAACGCCAAGGGCAATACGCCCATACCGGCTGATCCGGGTAATTTTCCAGGCTGGCGACCAGGTTACTTCTACTTTGACGTCTTCGATACCGTCAATTTCTTTTTAGGCAGGGCGACGATTTCGATAGGCAAACTTTCCGCACAGTCACAAGCGGTATCGGTAAAGGTCATGACTACCTTGCAAGTCCCTTCCTCATCCAGATCCAACTCATAAATCAAAACCGAGGTTGTAGACGTCCAATTCAACATCGGTATCAAACACAAGCTCTAACTTCTCAATCAATTGTTTCTCCAGTGCCAGGGCACGGTCGTTAATCTTGATATCCTCTCTCATCTCGCTATCCTTTCCCTCCTTTAATGAAGACTATTTTTTCACACTCTGACAATAATGCAAGTTCACCTAGAATGAGATCGAATGACAGCTACAAATCAAACCATCCGTCTTAAGACTGATTTAAAATTACAGGAACTTATCTTAAGTTTTCTTTAAGTTTTTCCGATTTATACTAATACCATCAAATGAAGACCTCCTAACTTTGTTTGATAGAAAACCCTAAACTTTTTCATAATAATCTCTACTAAAGGCCACCAAATCCGGTGGTTTTTTTCTATGTACCCTAACGAACGTTAGTGAGCTTAGGTACATTGATGCAGTTCGAACGACAGTGAGAACTACGTTCCTTTATTTTTACGAGCATCAGTGAGTTTAGGTACATTGACGCAGTTTGAGCGAGATAACTAGACTCCATACAAAAGGATGTGAAGAAAGTTTTTAAAACCTTCAAAAAAATTTTTTCAGCTTCTATCTTTCTATTATTTCTATATTTGTAGATGAAATAGCTATTTTTACGGGCTTTTTCCCCGATAATTCCTTTTTGCCTCCTCCAAGTTCTTGTGCTATAATGATACGGATGCTGTTCATTTTTCGAACAAGGAGGTACATTATGAAACAAAAACCATTCACGTTTTTCTCATTCCAGGGATCCTTTTACTAGAGTGGTCTTGCGGGCCCCATTTACGACCCTCTCCACTGTCTTATCAGATATTGCTACTAGCTTTGGTGTCGAGGTGAGTTCTCTCGGCCTCTTGACGAGTCTGCCCCTCTTAACCTTCGCTATTTTCTCTCCTTTTGCTACTAGCTGGGCGAGACGCTTTGGGATTGAGCGACTCTTTCTTGGAGTTTTGATCCTGATGACGATTGGATCTGCTCTACGCACCATCAATCTGCCTCTCCTCTATGTGGGAACTCTTTTGATTGGTGCCGCTATTGCCTTTATCAATGTCCTTCTACCAAGCTTGATCCAAGCCAATGAGCCAAAAACGTCTTGGCTTCTTAACAACCCCTCTATATCACTGCAATGGGCTTGTCTACTGCGGTAGCTTCTTCTGTCGCTGTTCCTATCACCCAAGCCACCTCTTGGCAAGGCCTAGTCTGGGTGCTGACCGTTGTCTGTGCGCTCGCACTTGTGATCTGGCTCCCCAATGCTCGTCATAATCATTATTTGAAAAAAAGCTCCTCTTCTAATGAAAATAAGACTAGCTGGTATAAGAATGGTAAGGTCTGGGCTATTATGCTCTTCTGTGGTCTACAGTATCTCTTGTACTATACGACGATGACCTGGCTTCCTACCATGGCAACCCAAGCTGGTATCGATCAAGCCAATGCAGGAATTTTAGCATCTGTATTCACCCTGATGAGTCTTCCTTTCTCTATGACCATTCCAAGTCTCACCACCAGCCTTTCTGAACGAAACCGTCGCATCATGCTGATAATAACTGTTTTAGCTGGTTTTACTGGAATTGCTATGCTGTTACTAAAGACAGACAACTTCATTTACTGGTTGATCCTGAATATCTTGATTGGAAGTTTTTACGAGTATCTTATTCCTTACCTCATGGTTACCTTTCTCCATGAAGTCTAGCTCTCCTGAGAAAAACTGCTCAGCTCTCTGGACTGGCTCAAACGGGAGGATACGTCTTGTCAGCACTTGGACCTATCTTATTTGGTTCAAGCCAACAAGTCTTCCACTCTTGGACACCCCGGGATTCTTATTCTTCTTGTTGTTGCTTTGTTTATGAGTATGGCTCTCATCAGTTGAAAAAAATCTGATATCATCCTTTAATCCACTAGGTCCCATTGAGCAATGGGATCTATTTTTATATATAAAAAGAATCAGGAATATCCTGATTCTTTTGCTATGTCCTAATTATTCGTAAAATGATACTGTACGTGGTCGTAGTGATTTTCTGTTACGCTACCACGGTCTGGCATTTCATTCCAAGTGTTTGCTGGTCCATAAATGTTATTTACTGGAGCATAGAAACGTTGTTTCCAGATGATGTAAGAAATTCCATTTTCTTGCATGTGATCGATTGCATATTGAGCTACTTGGTCACCGATCGCTGAACTTTCTGGAACCATAACGTCGATCGCAAGACCTTTACCGTGATCTTCTGGGTCACCAGGACGGTAACCACCGATATCAGTCAAGCCAAGTTCATTAATCACTTGTTCTTTGAATTTAATTGTTTGAGGTCGAAGACCTTCATTTGCAGTTGAGTTGCTGTTGAAGGAGTTGAGTTGTCGTATCAACAACTGGTGCTGGTGCACCATATTGTGGTGTTGAAGCAACCGCAGTAACTTCTGGTTCTGCTGGAACTTCTACGACTGGAGCTGGTTCAGCTACTGGAGCCGCTGGTGCTTCCTCAACAACTGGTGCTTCTACAGGAGCTGCTACTTCAGCTGGCGCTGCAGCAGGTTGTGCAGGTGCTTCTTCAACAACTGGTGCTGGTGCTTCCTCTGCTACTGGAGCCGCTGTGCAGGTGTTTCAGCTGGTGCTTCTGGAGCTGACAAGCTTTTCGATACTTGCTCTGCCACTGCTGCCAGCAACTGCAGGTGCTTGAGGGAGTTCTACAGCTTGGTTGCTTTCATCTGCTACTGGTTTTTGTCAAATCACCCACTGCAACAGTTTGATTGTCCACTTTTGATTTGGTTGTTTGTCAAATCAGCAGAAGTTGTCACAGTTGCATCAGCATTACCTGCTGTAGGAGTTTGGATTTTCACACCTGTCACTTGGTTTCTGATCATTGACAGTTGTTGTCAAAGACAGTTCCTGGGAAAATCAAATCAATGTTGCTGATTTGGTTCAAGTTTGCCAAAACAGTTACGTCAACATTCAAAGCTTCCGCAATCGTGCTTAGGGTATCTCCCATATTTGATGGTGTAGGTTTGTTTGTTTTCAGTTGAAATATCTGCACTGAATTTCATCTACAGAACGGGCAACCCTAATCTCCCATTTGATTCTGCTTTTACCAGTTGTAAATGGCAAGACCGCCATAGCAACAGTCGAAGCAATCAGAGCCTTTTTATTTACTTTTCTTCATACGTTCTTTCCTCGTTTTTCTTATTATCGGAGATTTATCTCCAGACAGATACATTTAATATTCTACCACATTTTTTTGTCTTTAAATGGCTCTTCTTTTCTTTTTAATCTAACTGACCCCTAATTTGTAACATTAGTCCCTTTCTTGTTACAATCTCTTAACAATTAATGACAGTTAGTACTATTTGGACAATCAAACAAATTCATTGTATCAGAAGCCTTTTGAAAGTGCCATGAACGAGGGAATTTTGAAAGATTTTTCAGTTGAATAAAAGCTAAAAACACCCCAAGTTCGTGTCTTGTAGACATCACTTGGGGTGCTGTTTTTTAACGGCTTGTATCTTATTAATTGAACACACCCTAAATACTGTGTGAAAAACGCAAACTGTAATAGTACTAACTTCAAAGGCACAGTAGCTGATTGGATTTTTCTCTCGCTTTAAGAGCTCGGAAAAATCCTAATCAGTTTTGTGGGGGAAGGACAACGAAGTATTCTATACAACAGTGCTTCTGTCCTGCTCCCTATTTTCCTTTGAGTTGCTTAACGGCTTTGTATCTTATTTGACCTTCATCATTCGGACCAGGTTGGCGCGTTCGGCTTCTTCGAGTTTCATTTCGATATAGTAGATGGTTTCTTTGAGATCTGGGATGGTCGCATATTCCAATCCATTGACCCGACGGCGTGTCTTTTCGATCTCATCGGCCATGAGCTGACAAGTTTTTTCAATCTCTGCCAGGCGCAACAGGTCTGGAAGGAGTTCTTCCATTTCTTGAATGGTATTGTCCATCTGACTATTGGAAGCCACGTAGCTGTAGACCACGTCTCCCTCATCGTCTCCATACGGATTATCAATGTGGGCATGCATCTTGGGCACGCGCACACTCATGATGTTCTCCGTCTCGATATGCAGGCTGACTTCCCGCGTCGGAACTGCAAAGATTTCCTGGACCATGAGGTCATTTTCCAGACATTTGGCCAGGACAAATTCTTGCATATTGCCAATGAGAGCTGCTTCAACCTTCTGACGGAGGCGGTCATTTTCACGGACCGATTCGATGAAGCGTCGCATGAGCTCGTCTCGTTTGTCCTTGAGAAGTTTATGCCCTCTAGTTGCTGTCTTCAGACGCTCTTTGAGGGTGTTTAACTCCATCCGAGTGGGTTTGACATTTAATCGTGCCATCTGACTTCCTCCTTTCTACTCCTAGGCTTGTGCTTCCTGAGAAGTTTTTGGGAGGTATTCGTCAATCATGTCATCCTTGATCCGCTTGAGCTCTGTCCGTGGCAAGATAGCCAACAATTCCCAACCTAGATCCAGACTTTCTTGAATGGTCCGATTGGTGGTAAAGCCTTGGTTGATGTACTCTTCTCAAAGCGATCCGTAAACCCTGACATAGAGTTTGTCTGTATCGGACAAGGCGGATTCTCCGAGCACCACAGCTAACTCTTTTGGCTTGTTTTCCTTGGGCATAGGCCGCAAAGAGCTGGTTCATGGTCGCCGCATGGTCTTTTCCGAGTCTTGCTCTTCACCAGAACCCTTGTCCTTCAAACGGGAAAGGGATGGGAAGAACATTGATCGGTGGGCGGTAACCACTATTGTAGAGATCGCGGGACAAGATAATCTGACCTTCGGTGATGTAGCCTGTCAAGTCAGGGATGGGGTGGGTGATGTCATCTTCCGCATAGAGAGGATCGGAATTTGGGTCACAGATCCCTTTCTTTCCAACCAAGCGTCCTGCACGTTCGTAGAGGGTTGAGAGGTTAGTATAAAGGTAACCTGGATAGCCCCTGACGTCCTGAACTCTCACGGACGGGCAGCAGATACTTCCCTGAAGGGCTTCACAGTAGTTGGTCATGTCGGTCATGATAACCAAGACGTGCATGTCTTTTTTCATAGGCCAAATACTCGGCAGCTGTCAAGGCGATCCGAGGAGTCGCAATCCGCTCAATAGCTGGGTCATTAGCTAGGTTGATAAAGAGGACAGAGCGATCAATCGCACCTGTCTCCCGAAGGTCGTTCATAAAGAACTCGGCTTCTTCAAAGGTAATCCCCATGGCCGCAAAGACCACGGCGAAAGTTTTCTTCCGAATTAAGAACCGTCGCTTGACGAGCAATCTGAGCTGCCAACTCCTTGTGAGGAAGACCAGAACCCAGAGAAGACTGGGAAGCTTTTTGCCCCTGAACTAGGGTGTTCAAATGGTCAATGGCTGAGATCCCTGTCTGGATAAATTCATCCGGATAGTCCCGTGAAACAGGGTTGATGGCTTTGTCCATCAATGTCCAAGTATTTCTGGGATAATCTCTGGACCACCATCGATGGGTTTGCCCATCCCTGTTAAAGATGCGTCCCACCATGTCTTCAGACACTGGGAGTTCTAGGGACGTCCAGTAAAGCGGACTTTGGCTTTTTTTCCAAGTTGATCCCTGCTAGATCCTTCAAAGAGCTGGACCATGGCCTTGTCTTCTTGGACTTCGAGGACTTGTCCCTGACGGGTCGTTCCGTCATGAAGCTTGATTTCTACGAGTTCATTGTAGTGAACCCTTCGACCTGATCGACAATCATCAAGGGGCCAACAACTTCGCTGACAGTACGGTATTCTTTAATCACGCTCATTGTCTACTCCTCCTTTTGCGACGATTTGGTGTAGGGTTTCTATGATTTCTTCTTTCAGAGCTTGAATGGTTGCCAACTGGTCCTCATGGATGAACTTGCTCCGGGCAATGCGGTCCTCGAAGGTCTACAGTTCCTTCCATGATTTCTGTGAAGTAAGCTCCCAATTCTAGTGCTTTTTTTGACTTTCTTGGTCAAAGGTCAAAATGTTGGTCAACAAGGCCACCTGCTTGCTGAAAGGAAGTATAGGTATCGACCCTCATCAAAGGCATTTTGTTGCAGGTAGTCTTCACGGATCATCTTGGCCGCATTCATGGTCAAGCGGTCTTTTCTCAGACAGGGAATCCAGACCAACCAAACGCACGATCTCCTGCACTCACTCTCTTTTTGCAGCAGGTTCATGGCGCGGGTCACTTTTTTTCTGCCCAGCTAATCTGCTCATGCTGATCGATATATTGGCCCACTTCATCTTGGTAAAGGGAATAAGAACTCAACCAGTTGATGGCTGGGAAAGTGGCGGCGTTAAATAACTGAGCATCTAGTCCCCAGAAAGACCTTGACAATCCGCAAGGGTATTTTTGGGTCACCGGCTCTGAAATGTCTCCACCTGAGGGGAAACGGCACCGATGGCGGTAATCGAACCTTCACGCGCAGTGGTTCCAAGTGTCTTAACCCGACCTGCACGCTCGTAATATTCAGCAATCCGGCTACCAAGATAGGCTGGGTAGCCTTCATCCCCTGGCATTTCTTCTAGACGACCAGACATTTCACGGAGAGCTTCTGCCCAACGCGAAGTAGAGTCCGCCATGATGGCAACGGAATAGCCCATATCACGGAAGTATTCGGCAATAGTAATCCCTGTGTAGATGGAAGCTTCACGCGCCGCTACCGGCATGTTCGAAGTATTAGCGATCAGAACCGTCCGTTGCATGATGGATTGACCAGTCGTTGGATCGATCAATTCTGGAAACTCATTCAGAACATCCGTCATTTCATTTCCACGTTCCCCACAACCAACGTAAATTACGATGTCTACATTGGCAAACTTAGCCACCTGGTGTTGCACAACTGTTTTCCCAGCTCCGAAAGGACCAGGAACAGCTGCAGCTCCACCCTTAGTCACTGGGAAGAAGGTATCGATGACCCGTTGACCGGTGACCAAAGGCTCTACTGGAATCAGTTTTTGTGCAAAGGGACGGCCTCGACGAACCGGCCATTTTTGCATCAGGGTCCCAGTAAAGAGGCTACCATCTGCCTGCTCGATCTCATAAACCGGCTCTTCCACTGTGTAAGAACCTGCTGCGATCTTGGTCACACGTCCACTGACACCAAAGGGTACCATGATACGGTGTTCCACCATATTGGTCTCTTGAACGGTACCGACGATGTCTCCGGCAACTACCTCTGTTCCCTTCTGCCACGCTTGGCTCGAAGGTCCATTTGGTGTCACGGTCTCAGATTTGGAACTTGAACTCACGTATAAGGAAGTCACTGGCAGTGACTTCTGGAAAGCGTTCCAAGGGACGTTGGATCCCGTCAAACATCTGAGAAATCAAACCTGGTCCCTAACTCGACAGAAAGGGGAGCTCCGGTTGTTACCACTGGTTCATCCTGGACCGACTCCAGACGTTTCTTCATATACTTGGATAGAGGCTTCATCCCGCCGCATCTCAATAATTTCGCCAATCAAACCAAGATCGCCGACCCGGCAAATGTCTTGGATATTGGCCTCCTGCATCCCTGATGCGACCACCAAGGGACCGGAAACTTTAATAATTTTTCCTTGAGTCATGTATTCCTCCTGGGAATCCTTTGTTTCTTTGTTTTACTTTTTGTGCTATCTCTCTAGAGATTGCTTTTTGTTGACCATTGGCATCGAAATTGCTTTGGATCCAACCAGGCTTCGAAGCGCTGTTTGATAGCTGGCCATTCTTGGTCAATGATAGACAACCAGTCTGTATCACGGGTACGACCTTTATAAACAACAGCCTGACGGAAACAGCCTTCATAGGTGAACCCTAAGCGCTCAGCTGCTTTGCGAGATGCTTGGTTTAAGGCATCGCATTTCCACTCATAGCGGCGGTAGCCTAAATCTTCAAACACATAGCGCGCTAAGAGATACTGGGCTTCTGTAGCCATGCGTGTCTTTTGGAGCGCTGGTGAGTAGGTCACTGCTCCGACTTCGATCACCCGATTAGCTTGATCGATCCGCATGAGAGAGAAAGTCCCCAAAGCCTTGCCTGAATCTTTTGTCTACAATCGCATAGTAAAAGCGACCTTGATCTGTCATGAGATCATCCAATAAGCGGTCCCACTCTCTTTCATTGCGGGCAGGGCCTTTTGAACAGAAAGGTCCACATCGCTGCTGGAGAGTCCGGCCCGTAGACCTGATAAAGATCTGCTCCATGTTTTTCTTTTGAGAGGCGCTCGATCACGGTATAGCGACCTTCGATCCGCTCAATAGCTGGCAGACCCCCCGGTGTAAAATCAGGCATGGCATCGCCAATCGCTTGGCCAAATTCATTTGTTCTCATAAAAATATCCTGTCCGACTGCTTTTTCGACATTGTCCCGAATTCGCTGCCGCCCCAATCCAGTCGTTCCCTTATGAGTAGGGATCAAGATGACGGCTGGGGTTACTTGGCGATCATAGTAGGCAATGGTATCTGGGATTTCCTGAGCCATATCTTCCGTCAGATAGATGATGCCAAAATCTTCTTGGCTCAAGTGACGTAAGGTATTGATGGTTTCCTGAGCCTCTGCTACGGGAAAGATCTGAAAGCCAATCATTTGAAAAAGGAAGGATGGCATCACGGTTTCCCCACAACGGCAATTTTTTTGCGTTTTACTGGCCATAGATTGGTCTCATCCTTTCTTTTATTTTGTCAATCGGGAGTTGATTATCCAGACCCGTCAAGACCAAACGAAGGTTCTTCACCTCCAGCTCTTTTCCAAAGAGATAGCGAGCTAAAGGCAAGGGCCCGTCTGTCTCAAAGGAAGCTTGTTCCAAAATTCGGTACTTAAGCACATGCTCCAGATATTCCACTGTCTCAGCAGTTACTCTGCCTGCTCGCATCTGCTCTTCGTACTGTGTCAATTCCACATTATAAGGCAAGGGATTGACTTGTTGGAACCAACTGATGAGGTTGCCCTGCTCGACACACTGAATGACTTCTCTTGCTGAGAGGGCTCCCTGCATCAGACAAAGAGTTGCTTCATAAAGCTGTTCGGCTTTTTTTCAAACTGAGGGCCCGCTCAACTGTGATGACATTGTAACAATCAATGGTCAAGGTGACCAAGGATTTTTAAAAGTGGATGGTCCAGATCTTTTCGCCAAGCGTTTGAGATGATCAAAGTAAGCCAAATCCATGCCGATCTCCAGAACCCGAATATCCTGATAGTCGACATATTCCTGCCAGGTTGCTGCGACTTCTTGAGCCATAAACTCTGGGCAGTTCTCTGAAGAAAAAGGTCTTGGCTACTTGTTCAAGAACCGCTAAGGAATAGGGACCTGCATCCAATAATAGGAAGTTCAAATCCCGCCCTGTTGCTCGCTCTTTCAAGAAGACCTTGAGATTGTGATAGGTGTACTTGAGGGCGAAAGAGGTCGACTCACCGCAGGGTTCGGAGCCACCTGATAAGCCCAATCGTACTCTGCTAGAAGGTGCTTCATCAAGGCTTGCTCGACCACTTGGACTTGACGCAGTTGATCTGCCTCCAAGGCATAGGCCGTCCCTTGCAAGAGATTAGCACGCGCTTCTGCATCGGAGCTATTCAGAAGGGCATCAAACTGAGCTGGCTCAAAAAAACTAGCTTCACGTACACTAATCCCGGTATTTACTTGAGAATACGTCCGTTCACTCATAGCCCCTCCTAGTTTTTTTCTTCTTTAAAAAAATGCTAGCTGCCATATGGAAGCTCTGCTCTCCCGCACAGCATCAACCAAATCACGGTAGAGGTAGCTGGCATCCACTTTGCCAAAGGAAAGGACAAAACCAGCCTCTGGGCAAGCGTTTCTTTCGCTAATTGAAGCTGTGGATAGGCCTCTATCAAATCCTGACGATCTTGATCTGTCAATTTTTTTCTGCCGTCACAGCACCAAACGTTAAGACCATTGCTCGATCTGCATAGCGAGGAAGAACGCGATGCAGAAATGCGAGTTCTTCTTGGCGTGACCAAGTCAGCCATTTTTCTGGTAGGCATCCGCAAACAACTCTTTTAAGACACGTTGCTTGGTAACCAATGTCGATTGGCGCTTTTTGATTTTCAATTTGTTGGCTTTTCACGTTGCAAGCAGCGCTCAATAGTCTCGCAATTGAACCGCCCGTTGGTGTAACTTTTCTTCTACCAAACGAGCTTCCTGCAACTGGGACTCTGCTTGAACTCTTAGCCGTTGCTTCCGCCACTACTTTCCGACCTTTTTCATGGGCCTGTTCAAGGATGGAACCTTTAATTGGGAATAATCCGTCATTGTTTTTTATTTCCTCCTTTGGAGTTCTTCGCCACCGATAATAGACGAAGAGAACATTCTCTTCTTTGACTGAGGTGTGTCTAGATTAGCCGACGCGAAGAGTCAAAAGGAAGGACACAACGAAGGCCAAGATGGCATAGGTTTCAACCATGGCCGCAAGGATAACCCCTTTCATCATGTCTTCAGGGCGTTTTTGCCAAGATTTGCATCCCAGCAGTTGCGACATTTCCTTTGATGTTTCGCTGAGAAATAGCCGACGATCGCTACTGGAAGGGCTGTGAAGAAGTAAGCAACTCCTGTTTCAAGAGCCATATCTGGTTTAATTTGCAACCAGATCAAGATCCCGATAACGAAACCGTACAAACCTTGTGTACCTGGCAACAATTGCAAGATCAAGGCTTGGGCAAAATTTTTTTCTGGTTGTTCTTTTCAAGAGTGCAGCAGCTGCCTGACCAGTCTTACTCAACACCGAGGGCTGAACCCATTCCACTAAGAGCCACTGCAATGACTACACCAAGTGTCTGCAAAGAAGGCACCCCCATGGGTTGAGAAATATGAAGCTAAAGATTCCATGAATATACTCCTATAAAAAATTTTTTTATGATTGATTTACTGAATTATTTTTTTGTTTTGACATAGCGTTCCGACGGTTTTAGAGGTCGGAAGGGCTTGCCACCACCCTCGTAGAACTTGCCAAAGAACTCGACAAAGATCAAACGTGCTCCATGCACATAGCCTGATAAAAAAAGGACAGGAAACATGTTGATGGCATGAAGGAGGACAAAGAGGACAAGGCCGACGGTGAATCGTCCCAGGGTTGGTAAGAGATTGACAATCAGGTTAAAGGCTGAACTGATGCTAGCCCCTGATAAACCAAGCGCCATCAGCCGGGTAAAGCTGACCAAGTCTCCGACATAGCCACTAACGTTGTAGAGATTAAAGAGACCAGCTGCAAGTCCTGATAATTTCTTTAGCACTGACAATGGACACGACCAAAATACCAATCGCATTGAGAATGGCTAGCCACTGGCCAATGGGGACTAGGTAGGATAAAGCCTGGTAGGATGTTTCCGACCGCTAAGAGCATCAAGCCCAATAAAAATCAAGACCCAGGCAAAGCCTGCATTGTAGGCTTCGTGTAGTCTTTCAGGCGGACATTTTTTCATCCCACCCTAGGAAGAGGCCGACCAGAAACGGTGATGAAACCAAAGATAACTGATAATATCAAGATGGTCATGGCATTGGTCGTCGTACTGATCAAAGCAAAGGGCATCTCAAAGCCGAAGAAGGAACCGTAGACGACTCTCAAAGGGCTACTGAGATTCCTAAAAGGCAGAAAAAGCGAAGGTTTTTTTGCTGCGCTCGGCTGAAGCTGGAAAGGCCTTTTAGAGCAAAAACCAGTTGCCAACGTCAACAAGAGACCATAGCCGATATCTGCTACCATCATGCCGAAGAAAACAAAGTAGAAGAGAGAGACGATTGGGTGTCGGATCTTTCTCGTAATACTTAGGGCAAGGCATACATTTCTGTCACTAACTCGAAGGGCTCCACCAAGGCATTGTTTTTTTCAGTTTGATTGGTACCTGGTCCCATTCTTCTTGAGCGACTTCACGTGTCTGCAAGACGACTTGGTTCCCAAACTCCCTTTTGAAGTTTGGCTTTTAAAGCATCGAGTTGAGCAGTTTTCAATCCACCCTTCTAATGCGACTAGATGAGCTGTACTGGCAAGAGAGCCTTTGGCCTCTTCCCTGGGCCCCTAGACTCAAGACATAATCGAGTTGGTACTTGAGCTGATTGAGGTCTTCCTTGGCTTGACTGAGTTGTTTCCAACGTAGCTGCTTCGACAGCACCTTGTTCTTTAATCTCTCTTGAGTTGCTCCAAACGTTCTTTTTGGTAGGGTCTCCTTGGTAGTCAAACTCTTTGAAATGCGAACTGGTCAGCGTATCTTGAAGGTCTGTTAAATCCCCAGACTTATACAAGACTACCACCCCATGCTCCGTTTCCGAGCTGAAGACCACATCAACTTCTACATCTGGATGAGCCAGTAAGGCTTGTCGCGCCTGATCCTGTTCACTATTCGGAATGGTACCGATTAAAGCCACGAACATAACGGAAACGCTTGAGCTGGTCAGGTGTTGTCGTCAAGGCAGTCCCATTTTTTTCTAAAGAGGCGATTTCTTCTGGGCTTGCTGGATGCGATCCCGAGCCTTTGCTAAGACAGCCAATTGTTTTTTTGTACGGACTGTAAAAGACGTTGCTCATCACGGATGACCCCATGAGACTCTAAATCGTGAAAAGACAAGGACAAGGGAGCTTTTTTAGTTTTTTTCTAATCCCTTCTTCTGAGGAATAAAAGGCTCCAGGGCCTGTATAGCCTTTTTCTAACTGCTCTTCCTCGACGTCTTAGTTCATCCATTCTTAGAGCTGATCCTTTGGACCCATCACTGTCTGAAAGGCAACTTGCCAATCCTCTTGCTCGCTCAAATCATAGATTTGGACAGATTCTCTGACTGGAGCGACAAGAGAAGCTCGTCCATTAGATTTGTGGGCAAAACCAGAGAAAGGTGTTGCATTGACCAATTGCCATAGGTTGCTACCACCTTTTCTACAATTTCGTCTCACCAAAGCTCGCACGCTTATCTGTCATGGCTTGCTGCACCTTTTCGTCATTTGCGTTGACTGGTCACTGCCAGGTCTGCTTCCAAGCTAGCAATCGTCGCTTTTCGAGGACTCTTCCTGCTCTGCGACCAGCTTAGCAGTCTCTTTGTCATAGGATGCTCGCTACCTCCTGTAGGTGATCACCCTAGCTGTTGGCGCAAATCTTTGGACCTGATCCTCGTAACTTGCGACAACGGCTTCGCCGCCATTTCAATCTCTTTGCATCATTTCGAGAGTTGCGTTGGCCATCACTCCACCTCCTTACCTCTTCCTTTATGAGAAGGAACAAATTCTTGTGTAAATTATAACATATTTCATCAACTTTTTTTCAGCGTCTTTCCTTTGTTTCCAGAGGTTATTTTTTTAACAAAGGTGATTCAAAAAGATGCGGATTCTGTTCCTTCTTTCAGTCGTTCGCTGGTCGTATTCCTTGTATATCACAGCTTTTTTATGTTATACTGTGAAATATATTATAGGATTTTCTCCAGGTGTAACCTCGGTTGAAAGGAGGACTGCTGTGAAACAAGATCGTGATCTCCGAAGCATTATTAAGAGCCATCAAGAAGAAATGACGGAGCTAGAGTTAGACATTGCCCGCTATTTTTTTATCTCCCTGAAGCGCAGCAACACTCTCTTTCCTCGTCTAGAGTGACGGAACTTTTGCATGTATCAAAAGCTGCTTTGACCCGTTTTTCCCAAAAGTGTGGCTTCACAGGCTACCGTGAATTTATTTATCACTTTAACGAAGAAACCAAATCTCAAAAGCAACAATCCCCACACGACGAACTAACCCAGGATGTCTTGCGTCGCTACCAGCAGGTCCTTCAGGTTACAGAAACCCTAGCAAAAGATGACCAAATCAAAGAAGTCGCCAACTTAATCACTCAAGCAGATCGGGTCTACTTTCTTTGGAAAAGGAAGCTCCGGGATCTAGTCGCCTCGAGATGAAACTTCGCTTCCTCCGACTGGGCGTTGTTTGCGAGGCCCCTAACCGATCAAGACGGCTTTTGCATGGACGACCAGTATCTTGGATAAATCCTGCCTAGTCATTGCCTTCTCTCTATCGGGAACTACACGCTCGATTATCCACAGCCTCCTGGATGCTCAAGAAATGGGAGCAAAAACCGTTCTTCTCACTGCTCAACCAGACGCTATCAAAGATGACTTTACGGAAATTTTACCAGTTGCTCCCCTACCTGGAAGCACCTATATCGACCGTATTACGGCAACCCTTCCCTTCTTAACCACGATTGATTTAATCTATGCTCACTTTCTCGAAATGGATCGGGAGCGTAAAGAAAGAATTTTCAATAGCTATTGGGAAAACAAAAAACTCAATGGCTACGATTCACGTAGACGTTAGTCTCCCTAGATATCACCAGGAGCTGAGGATCTTTTCCTCTGCATTCTGGTTTTTTTCTAAAAAAATGATGCTCACCACTTAGGTGAGCATTTTTTGAATGTAGACAAACTATTGTTTTACATAAAACGGCTAGATACTTTTCAAAAAATGACTTATATTTATAGTCATTTAAGAAGATTAAAAACTTTCTGTTGTGAGAAAGTTCCTGAAACACAAGTGTTTCAGGAACTCGGGAGTTTTGAGAGTAAAACAGTTTGGGAAACTGTTTTTAGCCTGATCCCGGAAATTAAAGAACGAAGAAGCTCAAAATTAATTGAACACGGGCTGCGGATTGTGTCAAAAAGTGCAAATGTATTAGTACTAAATCCAAGACACAGTAGCTGATTGAATTCTTCTCTCACCTTTCAGCTCGGAAGAATCCTAATCAGCCTTGTGGGGGCAGGACAACGAAGCAATCCCATACAACAGTGCTTCTGTCCTGCTCCCTATTTTGACTTTTATCCGCAGACGCCCTTTGTATCTTAATCTAGTCATAGAACTTCTTCGAAGTTCGCTGACGTCCGTACTCACCCTAAGGAAAGTTTTTTCAGAAGACTTTATTATCAAAAATGCTCACCCAAGTGGTGAGCATTTTTGATTTAATTCCGTCTGGCTTGTTGTTGTTTGAAATGGTAGTAAGCTCCTATCATCCCTGCCGTATTTTGATGATGCGCAAACTCCAATTGCGTCTTGTCCGCTAGGCTTGGAACGAGGGATTCTTTGAGGGCAGCTGAAATTTTTGGTTTCAAATATAGCTTCCTGTCCCATGACCCCACCACCAAGAATGACCACTTGAGGATTGACAACATAACAGATATTGGCAAGCCCCTTGCCCAGGTAGTCGACCATGCGATCGATTCCTGCCATACAGATGGTATTTCCCTGGGTCGCTTCCTTGAATATGCGACGACCACTCCATTGTTCAACAGGATCCCCATGTCGCTTTGGCAACATATTCAACCAAAGCTGTCGTCGATGCCAAATCTTGAAGGCGCCATCTTGAAGATGAAGGTAACCTACCTCGCAGGCAGAATTGCTAAAGCCATGGAAAATCTCCCCGTTGATCAAGAGACAGCCACCAATGCCAGTACCGACCGTTAAACAGACGGCAACTTGAGCACCCTGGCCATTCCCTGACATGACTTCTGCTAAACCAGCACAGTTGACGTCATTTTCAATTTCGCAGGGGATTTGATAGGTCTCTTCAATTTCTTTTTTGAACTGAGTTCCTGCATAATTGGGAATCTGAGGGCCTGCATAAAAGATTTCCCCCTTATCGGGGTCAACCATCCCAGCTGACGAAATACAGACTCCAAGGATGGTATTTTCTTCGAGGTAAGATTCTACTAAAGCTTTGGTTTTCCCTAGAATCCCCGGTCCCCCTTTTTCAGCTTCTGTCGGCATTTCATGCGACTCAATCAAATTCTCTGCTTCATCAATCAGACCATATTTGATATTGGTCCCACCGATATCAATCGCTAGGTAATAGGCCATACACCTCTCCTTTCCGATTTACACTCTTTTTTAAAGGAAACGTTCCTTGACTTCACGGATTAAGCTAGCTGCTTTTTGAACCACTTCCTGGTCTGCTTCAGTTACTGGACTTAATGGACTCCGAACAGATCCCAGTTCTAGACCTTCATTGATCCGCAAGACTTCTTTAATAACGCCATACATGTTTCCGTGAGCAGACGTCAAGACTCCGATTATGCCATTAATGGCAAATTGCAAGGCACGCGCAGTTTCCAAGTCTTTCTCAGCAATCAGCTGATTGAGTTTCAAGAAGAGCTCCGGCATAGCACCATAAGTGCCCCCAATACCAGCTCCTGCTCCCATAAGACGGCCACCTAAGAATTGTTCATCTGGACCATTAAAGACGATATGGTCATCGCCTCCCAAAGAAGCAAAGGTCTGGATATCCTGAACAGGCATAGAGGAATTCTTCACCCCAATCACCCGTGGATTTTTCAACATTTCTGTATACAGACTCGGTGTCAAAGCTACCCCTGCCAATTGCGGGATATTGTAGATGACAAAGTCTGTGTTTGGTGCTTCTGCGCTGATTTCATTCCAGTAGTGGGCCACGCTGTATTCTGGCAAGCGGAAATAAATTGGCGGAATGGCCGCAATGGCATCTACTCCTAGCTCTTCTGCATGTCGTGCCAATTCCACGCTGTCCTTGGTATTGTTGCAGGCCACGTGAGCGATGATGGTCAATTTTCCCTTTAGCCACCGCCATGACTTCTTCTAAGACCAGCTTGCGATCGGCTACGCCTGGTAGATACATTCGCCGGAAGATCCGTTGACATACAAGCCCCTGCACACCTTTCGCGATAAAAATATTCTACCAGCGCACGTACCCTGCTCCGGGCTAATTTCTCCTTGGTCATCATAGCAGGCATAAAAAGCCGGGATGACTCCTTCATATTTTTTAAATCTGACATTCTTTTTCTCCTTTCACGAATGTTTACCAAATCCTATTTTTTTCTTTTTTTATTCTTTAAAACGAGCAAATATCTTTTTCCATCAATCCAACCTGTAGGAAGGTCAGGCTAGAAAAACCAATCAAGAAGAAGACCATGAGTCCTAGTAGAAAGCTTAAGACAGAAGTCACAAACACCATAGCTACTAGCAACAAGAGAGCCCCCATAACGAAGAACCATGGGAAATACAAACCAGATACAATCAGAGCTTTTTTTGTAGACACTCTGTCCAAGTCAATCGATAACGCGCCGCAATTGATAGGCTGCTAGCATGACCAGAACTAGGAAGATAAAGAGCCCTAGACAAACAGCTTTTAACACCTGCATTGGCAAGGCTGTCTGACTCCAAAAGAGGAGCAAGTCAAAGAGACAGATCCCTGAAAACGAGCAACTCTATCCCTCCGAGCTGAAGCCCCAACTTCCAATTTTTCGCGAAAGGCGTTGATATAAGTCCGAATGACTGGTAGGCGACGCTGGTGTTTGATGGCAAAAACCGTTTGATACAAACTCATCTTTTGCGATCCCTGATTGTGACAATCGGCAGACAGCTCAGCACAAAAAGAAGATTGACTGTGACTAAGTCCGCTATTTTTCTCGCTGATTCGCATCACCAGATTGTCAGTATTAAAAAGACTGTTTTGATCAATCCTGTTTCTCTTTGTGACATACCGTCTCCTTTCTGACTCTCTTAATCGATTAAAATCTTTCACTAAACTGTTTTTCGAACGACTTCTTCTGACCCGCATAGCCATTGGGCTGATGAGGTTCCCCTGGGAAAGAAAAATCGCAAAAATTATGATAGCCCCAGATGAAGTGGATAAGACTCCTGGCAATGGACAAAAACCGATGTCCGATGCTTCATCAAAGGCGAGCGCCTCACCTGTCACACGAGATCCATAACTCGAAAAACTCATGTCCTTCTACCAAAAAGATGCAAATCGGCATATCTTTTTGTGATGCTCAAAGCGATTGCTTTCTTCTTTATTGAGGGTGTTTTTCTTGAACGACGAGAAAGACCTTATCTCCATCAATGTCGTATCTTCCTAATTCAAAAGAATCCTTCCGATGCTCATGGAGAAAAATCAATGGCCTGATCTAGATTGGGATGGATCCCTTTGTAAAAGGTGATGTTTTTTTAAATCATCAAATATCATACACTCTTTCCTTTCGACACTTCTAGGACGAGAAAAGAAAACAAGTGATTTCTTCCTCAGCCCCTTTCTAGGGCACCGATGAGGTGTGGAGCCTGCAAGAGCCCCACACCTCTCAGCCTAGAAAAAAGTATCTGTACACTACTATCGTTTGTCCAAGCAGACGGCTTATCCCTTTGACCGCTCCCATGGTAATCCCTTGAGTGAAGGATTTTTGGAAGACTAGGAAGACTGTAACGATTGGCACCGCAGCTAGGGCTGCTCCCAGCCATGATCAAGCTCATAGTTGGTGGCTATTTCAGCCTGCATGGTCGCGACCCCTAGTGAAATAGTCAAGTTTTGACGAGAGGTCAGCATTACCAATTGCATAAAGTAGTCGTTCCAGGTGTTGATGAAGGTAAAGATGGCAAGGGCTGCAAATCCCGGCTTGACAATTGGGAAGGCAACGCTCCAGAAAGTCCGTAACTCTCCACAACCATCGATCTTAGCAGATTCTAAGAGTTCTGTTGGGATGTTTTTCACTAAATTGTTTCATCAAGAAGACCCCTGAATGGCCATCCGACCAGCGGTAAGATAACCGCTGCAAGAGTGTCGTGGATTCCCATAAAGTTGATAATGCGCACCAATGGAACCAAGACAACTTGTTTTTGAAGGGCCATGGTCTGCGATAAAGATAGCAAAGAGAATTCGTTGCCCATAGAAACGTTTCTTAGCCAAGACATAGCCCTGCCAAAGAAGACGTCATACATACCAAAAAGCATGGTAGCAAGGGAGATGAAAGACACTGTTCCACAACCATTGCAGGGCTGGGTTTTTGAACCATCAACTGTTGGAAGTTTTTCCATGGTTGGTGTCTTTGGCCACCACTGAGGTGGGATCATAATGGTATCCGGTTGAGACTTAAAGGCCCCCTGTCAAAAATCCAATAGAATGGGAAAATGAACAAAGACTGTCAAAAGGAGCAAAATGATGGTAGAAATCACTGTAAAGGCAGTAATTGGGTTTCTTTTTGTGTTGATTTCATCTGAGACTCCTTTCTTTAATATTCTACGTCGTTTCCGAGGATCTTGAATTGCGCAAAACTAATAATGGCAATCATCACTGCAAGGAAGACACCCATGGTGTTGGCATAACCGTATTCAGAGAGCTTAAAGGCTTTTTTTCATATAAGTAGTACATGAGGGTACTCGTTGAGTAGTTTAGGACCACCGGATGTCAACAATTGATCAAGGCGAAACATTGGAAAGAGTTAATGGTCGTAATGATCGCAATGTACAAAGAGTTGTTGGCAATAAGCTTTGGCCATTTGATCTTCCAGAAAACTTGAAGTTCTGTCGCACCATCCACACGCGCTGCTTCTACGAGAGAGTTATCAATATTTCCCATAGCTGCGATGTAGAGGATGATCGGTTGACCAACAGAGGTTGTCAATAAGATGACAATGATGGCCATCAAAGCCCAGTGTCTTATCTCCCCAACCAAGAAATATTTTTGTTGGATAACATGACCAGATTTATGACGAAAGTTCAAAATACCCTAGATAGTGGATCGTAGATCCATTTCCACACAACCGTTACCGCTACACTCCCTGTAACAACTGGAAGGAAAGAAGACGAAACGATAGAAGGAACGCGCAATCGCATTTTTGATGATAGGTCTGAGAAGCCACAAACAAGGAGAACAATACTACGATTGGAACGGATCCGATAACGATGATGACAGTATTGATCAAGGACTTGATAAAGACCTTATCCGCAAACATGCGGGAGTAATTTTCAAGACCAACAAATTTGAAGGAGGTCATCGAGTAGTTGAAGAAACTAGTGACAAAACCCCATAATCATTGGTGCTAATACAAAGACAATAAAGAAGATTAAAATGGGTGCTAAGAATGCGTAGGAAACCAGCGTCTCCCTCATTCGGATTTTTGTTTACCTTCACAATAAGGCACCTCCTGATGTTCTTTTTTTCTATTTTTTTCCTTGATTCCTATGTGGAACGGATGGCACTGCCCCTTCCTACATATGATAATTAGGAGAGTGAAAACACGAAGGCCCCCTCTTCAATCTACACATGGAGATAAGAAATCGAGGGGCCTATGCTTTTTATTTCTATGAAAGGATCATTTGAGTTTCATAGATGATCTATTTTTTTCTTGATCGTTTCGTTTGCTTTTTTTCAGTAAAGGTCTTCAAAGCTGGTTCTGCTTTTTTTCATCCCCTGTTTGAAACAGATTGCAACATTGGGAACCAAAGTGTACGCATTTCTGCAAAGCCGTCGATTGTGTTGTAGTATGGTGAGTAGTATTGAGTCCAAGTACTGATGGTTTCCATCCGTTTGTCATCATACAATTTACCAAATGAACTACGAACTGGGAAGGCACCTGTACGAACAACGTTCTTAGGACCCCATTCTTTGTCATCCGCGATGAATTGAACAAATTTCTTAGTCTGCTACTTTTCTTTTTCATCCTTGTTGTTAAAGACTGCAAAACCATTGACAAGGTATTCCAATTTTGGTTTACTGCTATCAGATGGGAATGGTACTGACTACTTCAACTTTACTTGCATCCAACAATTTAGCTTGGATACCGTTTTTGTGAAGGTGCCCACAAGATAGTGTAAGAAGTTTGACCGTTAGCGAAGTTTTTTGGATGTCTGCTCCACCGTCGAATTGAGAACCATTCATCATCAAACCATCTTCAATCCATTTAGATGCTTTTTTTCCAAACCTTTGACAAATTTTTGGATCATCTGTTGTATACTTGGTTACTTTTTTTCATCTGTTACAGAACCACCGTAAAGGTTAGCGATAAAGGCACGAGTACCTTGGTCTCCACCTTGACCGTTACTGAAGAGTGATCCTGGTGTAACCTTTGTCTTTCAAAGCTTTTCAAGACTTTTTTTCAAAGTCGTCTGTTGTCCAGCCTTCTTTGACAAGGTCTAGAACTCCTGCATCTTCCAATATCTTCTTGTTCATCGCCATGTAGAATGGTGCTGAACTGATTGGGTACATGTAGGCAGTGTCGCCAGCTTTGCTAGCTTGGATGATATTGTCGTTGTTGACATCTTTTACAAAAATCTTCAGTAAAGAGGTCGTTCAAGTCAGCCAATTTACCATTTTTTTACCGTATTGAATAATCCGCCCTGGTGCGTCAAAGAGAACGTCTGGAGCAGTTCCAGCTTCGATGGCTGTAGTGATCTTTTTCAGGACCAGATTTGAAGTCGATGGTTTCTAGTTTAACTTTGATATCTGGATTAGCTTTTTTTCGAAAGCTTCGATAATTGATTTTTTTCGTAAGTTCCTACGCCATCTTCAGCTTTTTTTCTTGTGTAAAGACTGGGAAGGCCCACCAAGTGATTTCTGTTTTACCAGAATTGTCACTTGAAGATTCAGACTTAGATCCTCCTCCAGATCCACTAAGCTCGCAAGTGCTAGCACCGCTGCACCAGCTACCAACGAGTACAGTACTTTTTTTCATTTTTCATGTGATTTCTCCTCACGTTTGCGGTAAGATTTTCTTACTTAGTGTATCCTCACCGAGGACAGTGGTCATTAAATATTTTCTTTTATACTGGGATGACTTTCTCTTCCTAGCTTCCTCCTTGTCTCTTTTTGCTGTTCTTTTTTTCTATTTTAATGCCGCGACGAAGCGTTCTGTAATTTCTTTAGGTCGCGTGATAGCTCCCCCTACTACAACTCCTCTGACACCCAGGTCATGAATTTCTTTGGCTTGTGCAGGATAATGAATCTTACCTTCAGCAATCACATCGACACCCGCTTGGCAGAGTTGGCGAATCAAGTCAATGTCAGGTCCGTCTACTTTCGGGCTATAATCTGTGTACCCAGATAAGGTCGTTCCGACAAAATCAACCCCTGCTTCGACAGCTGTTAAGCTTCTTCAAAGGTGCTGATATCTGCCATCAAGAGTTGATCAGGATATTTCTCTTCACTTGCTGGATAAAGTCGACAATCGATAGACCGTCATGACGCGGACGTTTGGTACAATCCAGGGCAATCACTGCGATATCTAATACGGCCAATTCATCTACTTCTTTCATAGTAGCAGTAATGAATGGTTCTTCAGGAGGATAATCTCTTGATGATCCCTGATAATCGGAAGCTTTTGTCACTTCCTTGATTTCTTTGATATCGCGGACACTATTCGCCCGGATTCCAACCGCCCCTCCTTGCTCAGCTGCTTTGACCAAGAGGGGAATCACACCTCCTGCCTCTGTGTAGAGAGGTTCATGAGGAAGCGCCTGACAAGAAAACGATAATGCTGTCTTTGATCTGTTGAATTAATTCTTCTTTTCGTGATCTTGGACATACATTCCATCTCCTTTATTTATTACGTCAACTCGAGTACTTGTGAAAGTTATTATATAGTATTTTTTTAAAGCGCTATAATATTGTAGAGCTATTTTGATTATAGTTTCATATTTTAAACTATCATTCCCTTTCCTCTGAAACTAGTTTCAGAGATGCAAACATTCTAAAACTTTTTTTAGAAATTTTTTTCCATTTCCAGATTTTTTTATACGAATAGTATAAGTGACCAAACAAAAAAAGAAAGGAGGACCACAGATGTACTATACTCCCATTATCATCCCATGGTTTTTTTGTATTACTTCTTCCGTAAATAAATAAGGAAAGGGAATACCGAAACATGAAAAAGAATACCAAAGCTTTTTGTTTTATTGATCTTGCTTTCATTGATTTTTATTTTTAAACAAAAAAACTTGAAACGTAAGCTAAACACTGCATTGGCTATTTAACCTTATCCTTGTTGCATCTAATCAGCTTAGCTGACACAAGATGAATAAAAGGCTACCCATACAAGCTAGCTCTATTGGAAAATTACCCTAGCTTTGCTTCTCAACAAAAATTAGGATTATTAAAATATGAGATGGCCTATCCACACTATAATCTTTGCAATCATCATCGCATTAACTGTTCTACATGATGCACACCTGATTGCGTTTCAACCACAGATTAATTTAGCCATTGCGGCTACAATCTATCTAGCAGTTGATGCTAGATGGCGACAAACAAGAAAGAAAGAGGAAAATTAAATGACAACAGAATTCACACAAAAATTCACACCCTTAACAGAAGAAGAATTGACACAAGTCGATGGGGGAGCTATCCCATTGATCGCTTGGATCATTGCTCATCCCTATCTATCTGGCTCTATTGCTGGTGGTGTAACAGCTGTCGGAACTGCCATTTGGGGAGCATTTAAATAATTAATTTGAAGGAGAAAAGCAATGATAGACCAAGTACAATTTAAAGATCTCACGCATGAAGAATTAAGTGATATTAATGGTGGAGGACTCCCTTTTCTGTTAGTTTTCGCTTACGGTTTTTCTTCTGCTTATATCGGGACAACAAAACTGATCGATGCATTTCATAGTAATATGACACGAAAATGGTAAAGGAGGAGACCTATGAGTCTGGTATTTATCACCCTCATCCTTTTGACAGGATACTGCATTCTTGATAAAAAAGCACCCAAACAGGTAGAAGGGTACTTTCCTAAATTTGCTATTGCTTTCATGGTCACTTTCACCATTCTGAACGAGGCAATTGATTTACTCTACACGATCTTACATTAAGGAGGACACCTATGGATACAAGCATCCATTATACTTGCCTAACGGAAGCTGAACTAGCGACCATTGATGGAGGAGCCTCCGTCTTTGACTCGGCAAAATTCATCGTTCAAACATGGAATATTTTATACAATTCCGGACGTGATTTTGGCCGTAGTATCATCAATGGCATCATGCACTAGAAAGGAGCAAGCATGAAACTCGAAGAAACACGTTTTAGAAGCTTGTCTGAGCAGGAACTCAGCCATGTAGATGGTGGATCCGTCTGGATCACTGTCGGACTAATCGCAACTCCCCTACTCATGGGAACCTTCGCTGGCGCCTTTGACGAATACGCTCGCAAACGAGGCAAATAGTAACACTTCTTTATCATCTCACTAAACAGTACAAACATCCCAGCTATCATTCTATAGCTGGGATGTTCTATTGTTTAAACGAACCTTTTAAGCCAAAAAAATGAGGCTGGGACAAAAGTCCTAGCCTCTCAATTATTTTTTGATTGTCGAGCAAGACGCAGTGGTTGAGTGGGCTCTACTACGCTGATTTCATCAGCTTTTACAGCCCTACTCAACTGTGCGGAGGTGGGATGACGAAATCGAATTCTAACGAATTACCGATTTCTGTCCCACTCTCATTTCTATCTTATTTAGGTGATGGAACCATCCAACTTCTTAGCTGAGGTCATTATCAATAATGACTTTCAAGGCATTGTTTTCGCCAGCATGTTTGAAGATTTCGTATGCCTTCTCTGCTTCTGAAAGTTTGAAGTGGTGGGTCACCAATTTAGTCGCGTCAATCTTACCTGACTTCAATACATTAAGAAGCATTTCAGTTGTATTGGCATTGACCAAACCAGTATTGAGCGTGATGTTCTTGATCCAAAGGTCATCAAGATTGAAGCTAACTGGTTTACCATGCACTCCGACGTTGGCAATATGACCGCCGACCGAGATAATATTTTGGCAGACATCGAAGGTAGCTGGATAGCCCACACATTCCATAGAGATATCAACACCACGACCATCGGTCACTTCATTGATAAAGGCCTTGATTTCATCAATATCACTTGAACAGATGGTATGAGTAGCCCCAAACTTCTTAGAAGCTTCGAGACGAGATTCTGACAAGTCTACCATGATAATGGTTGCTGGTGAGAAGAATTGTACGGTTAAGAGAGCTGCCAAACCGATTGGCCCTGCACCAACGATACAAACGTTGTCTCCAGGTTTCACGTGAGAAGGGAGAACACCAATTTCATAGGAAGTAGGCAGAATATCAGAGAGCATAACCAGGGCTTCGTCATCTACAGAAGCTGGTGCATGATAAAGACTGCCGTCTGCGTGAGGGATATGGACATACTCTGCTTGGGTACCGTTGATCAAGTGGCCAAGGATCCAGCCCCCATCTTCACAGTGGGAAGGCAAACCACGCTTACAGTAGTAGCAAGTGTTACAAGCTGTTACGCAAGAGATGATAACCTTGTCTCCTACCTTAAAGTTCGTAACCGCATCGCCGACTTCTTCAACAATCCCAATTCCTTCGTGACCCAGGATGGTCCCTTCTTTACAAGCTGGAACATCACCCCCCAAAATATGGAGGTCTGTTCCACAAATTGTCGTTTTCACTAAACGAACAATCGCATCAGTTGGTTTCTTGATCACCGGTTTTGGTTGATCAATCAACTGAAGATTTCCTGCGGATACATATGTTGCTCGCTTTCATAAGCGACTCCTTTTTTTGTTGGTTTTATCAAACCATTTTTATTACAGTTTTTACTTTGTGAATATTATAACATATAAAGTAAGCGCTTGCAACATATTTATTAGATTTCTTTAAAAGATATTTTTCGATCACAAAAATCAATTTCTAGCGTTAAAACAAAGAAAAATCCCCCGCTCTTTTGAGCGAGGGATAGCTGATAAACATCAGTTGTTCTCTAGCATCTTATTTACGACGTCCTGGACGTTCTTTGTAACCATAGTATGCATCTTCGATGATTTCTTGCATATGGTCTACCATTGGAAGACGTGGGTTAGCTGGTGAACATTGATCTTCGTAAGCAAGGAAGGCCAATTCGCGAGAATGTTTCTTCCATTCTTGTTCGTCGATTCCTTGTGCTTTGAAGTTCATTTCAATTCCTACGCGCTCACCGAGTTCGTAAACAGCTTTTGCATAAGCTTCAACTGCTTCTTCTGGTGTAGAGCATGGAAGTCCTAGCATACGAGCGATGTCTTGATACTTCTCATCTGCACGGTAGTAGTTGTACTTAGGCCATGTTGCTGTCTTAGCTGGGCGTGTACCGTTGTAGCGGATAACGTATGGAAGCAAGATCGCATTGGTCCGTCCGTGAATGGTGTGGAATTGCGCACCAATCTTGTGAGCCATTGAGTGAGAAATACCTAGGAAGGCATTCGCAAAGGCCATACCAGCAATAGTTGAAGCGTTATGCATTTTTCTCACGTGAGTGGAAGTCTGCATTCTTCACTGAGCTTTCCAAGTTTTCGAAGACAAGTTTGATGGCTTGAAGAGCAAGACCATCAGTGTAGTCGCTAGCCATTTGTGATACGTAAGCTTCAGTCGCGTGAGTCAATACGTCCATACCAGTATCAGCCGCAACAGATCCTGGAACTGTCAATACCAAAGCAGGGTCTACGATGGCAACGGTTGGTGTCAATGAGTAGTCAGCGATTGGGTATTTACGGTTGTTTGCTTTTATCAGAGATAACGGCAAATGGTGTTACTTCAGATCCTGTACCAGATGTCGTTGGGATCGCGATGAATTTAGTCTTCTTACCAAGCAATGGGAACTTGAAGGCACGTTTACGGATATCCATGAATTTTTGTACAAGGTCACGGAAGTCCACTTCTGGTTGTTCATAGAAGAGCCACATTACTTTAGCCGCATCCATTGGAGATCCACCACCGAGAGCGATGATAGTATCTGGTTTGAAGGCACGCATGATCTCTGTACCACGTTCAACAGTTGTGATATCTGGATCTGGTTCAACGTCTGCAAAGATTTGGTAAACTACCTTATTGCGACGAAGGTCAAGCTGTTCGATGATACGATCAAGGAAACCAAGCTCTACCATAGCGTGGTCTGTAACGATCATGACACGTTCAACGTCACGACATTTTTTTGTAGGTATTCAATTGAATCACGTTCAAAGTATGTTTTTGAAGGAAGTTTCATCCATTGCATGTTATTTCTCCGGCGTCCGACTTTTTTGATATTCAAGAGGTTGATGGCACTAACGTTGTCCCCAACAGAGTTACGTCCGTAAGAACCACATCCAAGTGTCAATGATGGCAAGAAGGCATTGTAAACATCCCCGATACCACCGAAAGTCGAAGGAGAGTTGCAGATCACACGAATGGCTTTTGACTGCTTTTACCAAATTCTTTGGTCAATTCTTCGTCTGCTGTATGGATGGCAGCTGAGTGACCAAGACCGTTGAATTCAACCATTTGGCGTGCTTTTGTTAATTCCGTCTTCACGGCTTTTCAGATTTCAAGACAGCGATGACTGGTGACAATTTTTTTCACGAGTCAAAGGCTCTTTTTTTCACCAACTTCTTTACATTCTGCCGCAAGGATATTGGTTCCTTCTGGGAACTGAGAAGCTAGCTTGTTCTGCGATCCATGCTGCTGGTTTCCCAACGATGTCCGCATTCAACTTTCGCACCCGCACAGTTTTTTTGCTGTTAGCTTTCACACCAAAGCAGAACTCTTCAAGAAGGGCTTTTTTTCTTTTTTTGTTAACGAAGTAAGTGTGGTAAGATTTGAATTCTTCAACAAACTCATCGTAGATTTCTTTATCGATGATGACCGCTTGTTCAGACGCACAGACCATACCATTGTCAAATGATTTAGACATGACGATATCGTGTGCTGCTTGGCGGATGTTAGCTGATTTTTTTCAACATAGGCAGGAACGTTTCCGGCACCGACCCCAAGAGCTGGTTTACCGCATGAGTATGCTGCTTTAACCATGGCATTACCCACCTGTCGCAAGGATAGTCGCAATCCCTTCGTGGTTCATAAGGGCACTGGTTGCTTCCATAGATGGTTGCGTGATCCATTGCACACAGTTTTCAGGAGCTCCTGCTTTTAATCGCCGCATCGCGGACGATTTGTGCCGCATGAGCAGATGATTCTTGCGCTGATGGGTGGAAAGCAAAGACGATAGGGTTCCGTGTCTTCAAGGAAATCAATGCTTTAAAGATTGCTGTTGAAGTTGGGTTGGTTGTAGGGGTGATCCCGCAGACTACTCCCGACTGGCTCAGCAATCAAGGTCAAACCAGTGACGTCATCTTCTTGAAATGACACCAACTGTCTTGGTGTGACGCATGTTATTTACTACGTGCTCACAAGCGAACAAGTTCTTAGTCGCCTTGTCTTCAAAGACTCCACGACCAGTTTCTTCATAGGCATGAAGAGCGAGCTCACCGTGAGCGTCAAGAGCAGCTACAGATGCTTTCGCCACAATGTAGTCTACTTGCTCCTGATCCAATTTGCGCATTTCTTCAAGCGCTACGAGCGCTTTTTTTGCACCAACTCGTCTACGTGTTTTTCAGCAGCGAGTTTCTTTTCTTCAGGTGATTGAGTTTTTTTATCAGCCATTTGATGCTTTCCTCCAATGTTTGAAACCCTTATCCTTTTCCGGAACTTTTTCCTGTTTTCAGAAACTTTCAAGAATAGTGTAAGAAATTTCGATTTGTTAATTTTTTCACAATATTATTGTACTCTATTTTAGAAAATTTGTAAATAGTTTCACAAAGATTTTTTTAACTTTTTTATCATGAATCCCTCCTTCTCCTTCTATACAGGAGTATTTTTCAAGAAAAAAATTGAAGGAATTTTTTTGAGAAACGCACTTCAATTTCACAAACAAATATTTTCACGCAATTTTTTTGTAAGCGTTTTCTTAATTTTTATTAAAAAAAGCAATTTTCTTCAAGTGAAAATTGCTTAAATCATATAGTAAATTTTACGGGTTTAACCGGTCCCCTCGATTTGCTTGATCAACTGCTTCTTTTCACGACGTTAGCGTATAGAGTTTCTCCAACATCGATGGAGCCATCTGATTCTAAACCAAAGTGGACACTATCCGTTCCAGCCCAGATAGCTGGATTTATCGACAGCAACTTTGGTGCCAGTCCGCTACATAGACATAATCGTATTTTTTTAGCTAACTCTAGCTCATACTGTCGAGTCTGAACGGTGACGCTATTGCTATCATTTGCTTCACGTCCCATCATATGGGGTCACAAAGATTAAGCGATGTCCTTTTGGTAGTTCTTGAACAAACTTATCCAACAATTCTTGATAATTATTAGAAGAGTTAGTTCCAAGTGCGATCACCACGTTCTTGAGCAAGACTCTATTGGCAATATCCGTTTCATATACCTTTAAGCCTGAGTCCAGATTGCGACTCACCAAAGCATCTAGTTGGATATCTGGCAGAACTTGTTTCAGATAATCTGATGCCCGGAGGTTTACAGAATCTCCGATCATGGTCACGCCATCTGATACATTGTAGGAAGTCGCTGAAGCATTGTCAACTTGGGCACGCGTGATCTGCATCTTGCTGTCGGATTGACGAAGCCCTTCGGTAATCAGGTTTTCATCAAAGGCTCCGACGCGTGGCGCAAAGAGTGCAATCCCAAACATGAGCAAGGTCAAGGGAATCGCGCTGTAAAAGAGTGGTTTCGTGAAACTTCTGAGATCCATCGAGATCCCAAAAAAATCTTCGGTTCACGTCCAGCCAAGGTTGGTTCAATAATATAGAAACTCAAGGCAGCAAGACTAAAGGATACAAGCGCTGTTAGTAGAGAAGCCCATCCATTGGTCATTAATTGAGAAAAGATGATGTAAAATGGCCAGTGGAAGAGATAAACCCCATAACTTGTATCTGCAATAAAGGTAATCACTGCTGGTTCTTTCTGATTCGGTGTCTTTTCATGGAGGACACGCGTCATCACAATCATCACAGATGCAGCAAGAGTTGCTACTAAAAAAAGCCAAACAAATAGGTCCAAACACTATCAAAGGGAAGGATAAAGGTCAAGACCAACAAAACTAGAAAAAGCACCCGCTAAAAATCGCTAACGTCTTCTGTAGAGATAGCTTCTTCACTAATTGAGTAAGATTTGGGCTGGTCGTTGTAATCCCTGTCACTGTCGCTAAAGCACTCCCCACAAAGAAAGGAAAGACGTGAGCGATACTAGAAAAGTAGACATTGGACAAATTCTTGGTGACCAGCGCTCCGACAAAGAAGGTCAGGAAAGGTCACCAAAAAGAGACCTGTCGAAGATAGGAAGATATAGCTCTATATTGGCCAACTGATTTAGCTTTTTTTACCCAAAAAAACCAAGCCAAGAGCGCCCAGAGGACGTAGTAATGAACTTCAAGAGCCAAACTCCAAGTATGAATGAAACAGATGGGGGATGAACTGACTTTCGTAACTTCCGCCACTTAACATCTCATAGAAGTTGGTCACAAAACCAAAGACGGCTGCAATCTGCGTCCCAATCCCAGCAATAAAGTCTCGTCTGACCAAGAAGGTAAAAGGCATGACCAGCAAGACCATAAAGACTAAAGGAGGGACAATCCGGTAGAAGCGTCGTCTAAGGAAGCCCTTGAGATCAATTTTTTTGATGACGGGCAAACCTCATCGATCAGAAGAGCCGTGATCAAAAAAATCCTGAGAAAGTAAAAGAAGATATCGACTCCAATAAATCCACCAGGAAAAACTTTTTGAAAGAAATGGTAGAGAAGAACGAGAAGAAGTCCCGTTATCCGTACCAATGAAAACCATTTAATTCGCATTTTGATAAATTCCTTGTTTAAACGTTCCCTTATAAACGACATTTTGTTCTGTCGTCAAGGTTCCCTGGCCTTCTGGTTGGCCATTGACAAATTCACCTTCATATTTCCAGCCAGCCTTGGCTGTAAAGGTTCCATAACCACTAAAGGTCCCATTTGACAAAATTGCCCTTGTAGGTGTCCCCATTCTCAAAAGGTCACCGTCCCTTGGCCATTCATCTTGCCTCGGACGACACTTCCGTCGTAGCGAATAGCTCCCTTTATCGAGGGTCAACACACCTCCGAAAGGAATGGAGGAAAGAAATACCCACAAAGCAGACAGAACAATAATCCCCAAGGACAAGCGTTCAATATTCTCTCGTAACATAGACCTTATAGGTCTCAAATAATTCTTTTTATTTTTTTCCATACTCTGTTCATTCTTTTTTTATCTTCAGCCGGTTACTCCTTTCAGGAGCCAGTCCGAAACTAATCTTCTAATCGTTCCAACCACTCTTGACAACCAGCTAGGACACGGCGATAGGTCTCTTCGAAATCTCCTGTGTACCATGGATCTGGGACACTTTCTCCTGCAAAGAGATGAATCTTGTGCTCTGTTCCAGGAGGTGCCATTCGTTTGAGGTCAGCTACATTGTTCTCATCCATCCCTAAGATCAGATCAAAGGTATGAAAATCTTGGTCACTGATTTGAAGGGATGTTTTAGACACATCATAGGGCACGCCATGACTGCGAAAAATCTTTTGAGTCCCTTGGTGAATAGGGTTCCCGTGCTCCCAGTTAGAAGTGGCACGGCTCTCAATCTCATACTGGTTTGGTCAAATCCTTCATGACAAACTCTGCCATGGGGCTCCGACAAATATTTCCTAAACACACAAATACGATTTTTTTCATGACAGCACCTCCTTTCTATTATAACAGAATGTAAGAAAAATATAATCTGCTAAAATTATAATTTTGAGGCAAGATGAAAAAAGCCTGTCCACCGTTGAGGTGGGCTGACTTTCTTTTTTTATTCAGGCAGGATGATCTGAAGGGCTGGCCACTTTTCGTTTCCAATCTTTCTTCCGCATGCGCTCTGTATAAACCGCCAAACGCTCGGGACTAGCTAAAAAATGTGGAGTCGGCTGAACGATGAAGTCTTCGATATCCCTTGTCCCATAGGGGAGAAAGAGCTCTAGCTGACCATCTTTCCTTAAGCGAACTGCAAGTGCCGTACACTGCTCGGGGTATTTGGAAACCGCATCACAAGCACTGCGATAAGGAGCCGTCCCCGGACTATGCTGGTGCATGTAGACTTGATTTTTCACTTCCCAAGCATACTGAGGATAGGTCTTCTTTAATCCCTGCTCGATCTGCAGAGTCTCCTCATAGCTGATCGCGGGGTCATAAAAGACCAGATCCAGATCTGTCGACGCGTCAAACCCTGGTCTGCCAGAAAGCTGGTTCCAGATGAAAATTGCGCACCGCACCTGCTGCTAACCAAGCGTCTGCCAGGTTGAGATCCCGAATAATAGCCAAGACAGTCATCATCTCTTGATCCGCTTGGATCTGCTCTACTATCGCTTCTTCCGTCAGCATCTTCTTCTAGTCTCCATTGTAGGGATAACCCAGGTGTTCATAAGCTTTGCGGGTCGCCACGCGCCCTGTCCGGGTCCGCATGATAAAGCCTTTTTGAATCAAGTAAGGCTCATACATATCTTCTACGGTCTCTCGCTCTTCGGCAATATTGACCGATAGAGTCCCAAGGCCAACCGGGCCACCGCCGTACATCTCAATCATGGTCCTCAGGATCTTTTGATCGACATAGTCCAGTCCTTCATGGTCCACATCCAGCATAGAGAGGGCCTTGTCTGTAATGGTGTCATCAATCAAGCCATCGCCCATAATCTGAGCAAAATCACGCACCCGCTTCAGCAAACGGTTGGCAATCCGAGGAGTCCCCCGACTACGAAGAGAAAGCTCTTCGGCAGCCTCGTGGGTAATCTCCATCTCAAAAATCTCGGCGGTCCGCTCGACAATCTCTGTCAGATCATCTTGCTCGTAGTATTCCATGTGGCCGGTAATCCCAAAGCGAGCGCGCAAGGGATTGGACAGCATCCCAGCTCGAGTCGTCGCCCCAATCAGAGTGAAAGGGAGGAAGATCCAGATGAACACTCCGGCTGGTCTCGCCAGCACCAATCATGATGTCGATGTAAAAATCTTCCATGGCGCTGTAAAGCACTTCTTCGACTGACATAGGCAGACGGTGGATTTCATCGATAAAGAGGACATCGCCCGGCTCTAGATCATTCAGGATAGCTACCAAGTCACCAGCCTTTTCAATGACAGGACCAGAAGTCTGCTTGAGATTGACGCCCAGTTCATTGGCAATGACAAAGGCCATCGTAGTCTTCCCCAGTCCCGGAGGGCCAAAAAGAAGGACATGATCCAGCGCTTCATCCCGAAGCTTAGCTGCCTCGATAAAGATTTTCAGCTGGTCCTTGACCTTATCTTGACCGATATATTCATGTAAATATTGCGGGCGCAGCGTCCGTTCAACGGCCTCTTCATCGCCCATGATTTCATTGTCTAAAATTCTACTCATACAGTCTATTATAGCAAAAAATGATGCCTCTGATGATTTAAAATCATATTCTATTCAATCTATCACTAATTATTGATTGTTGGGTGTTGGGAATCGATTTCCCTCTTAAACTACCTTGTTTCTTTTTAGGAACGTAGTCGTCTAAACTCGCTATTTGACTCGTCACCATAAGAATAGGAACGTAGTTTTTCGCCCGTTCAAACTGCATCAATATCTCTAAATTCGGTTGAATTCTCTGAGTTCACCTCATTCAATTTTCTAAAGATCGTAGTTCTCACTAGCGTTCGAACTGCGTCAACGTACCTAAACTCGTCTACGTCCCTATCAGGCTTGGTTAGATGAAATAGGTTTAGTAATAATTACATAACGCAGTGGTTGATTGGTATCTTTGTTCGCTCTTATAGCTCCAAAGATTACCTAATCAACTGTGCGGGTGAGACAACGAACAATTTTTAAAAAAATTGTTCTGTCTCACTCCCAGAAAAAGCCACCGGTTTTTGGTGGCTCTTATAGGGAGATTATTATGAAAAAGTTTTAGGAGTTTTATCATTCAAAGTTAGGAGGTCTTTGATGATGGTATTAGTATACGACGGGAAGCTTAAAGTTTCCTTATAGTCATTTTTAAAATTTTTTTCAAAAAAAGAGGAGGTTCCAAGCAAAGATTTCACATCCTTGTTTGGCCACTCCCCTGTCCTCATCTATTTCTTAGCAATGGCATGGTAGCTGGTCTTGCTGGTGAAGACTTGACCCGCTCTCAAGATAACCTTTTCAGCTTGGTCGCTATGAATGGCGTCTGGTACGATTTGGAATTCCAAGGCCAGGCCATTGTGTTGAACCATTGGTTGCCCTTCCAGATAAACAGTATCATCCACAAAGTTAGCTGAATACACCACCAAGGCGGGAGCTTCTGACTTGAAGGTCAAGAAACGTCCAGACGGCTGATGGTAAAGAAAGCCTGCATTCTCATGCCCTTCTGGAAGAGCAAATGGATGGTCCAAGCCTTCTACCAGGCGGATTTGCGGATCAGAATCCTTAAAGAGATCCTCTAAGAGCATAGCTTGGTAGAGATGCTGAACAACCGGACTTTCTTTGTCCACAGTGTGAAGAGGGACACCGTCGGGATGGATAGGGTAAAGCCCTTGATGGTTGATCTGAAAGACATGGTCATTAATCGGCTGAGTGAAGTTTCCTGATAGGTTGAAATAGCTGTGGTTGGTCGGATTAACTAGAGTATCTTGGTCCGTTTCTACTCGATAGCTGATTTCCAACTCCCCTGCTTCCGTCAAGCCATAGGTCACCCAGATCTTGAGATTTCCAGGGAAACCGCCGGTACCATCCGCACGCTCTGTGTACAGGGTGATTTCTTGGTCTGTCACGGATTCCACGCTAAACAAGGCGCTGTCCCAGCCAGTCGATCCACTGTGGTTGCAGTTGGCACCATTATTGGCTTCTAAGTGATAGGTTTTACCATTGAGCTCAAAATTGGCCCCTGCAATCCGGCCCGCGACTGGGCCAATGCTGGCTCCATACTTGGGGCTATTGCCGACATAGGCATCAAAATTGTCAAAGCCCAACACAATATTGGCGAATTGATCCTGTTTGTCAGGCGTCACATACTCTAAGATCGTCGCCCCATAGGTCATGACAGACAATTGATATCCTAGGTCATTTTCGAGGCGATAAGCTTCTACGTCTTGGCCGTCCAGTTGACCAAATAGATATTTTTGATAGTGTTTCACAAGTTGTCTCCTCCAAGATCATTCATTCTAGTGAAAAGGGTGAATCACCACTCCTTGTACAACACGGTTGACTGTTCCAGTTGGTGATGGCGTGTCTGGGCGGTTTTGAACCTTGAGCGAAGTCAAGAGAGAAATCAATTGACCGTAGATAATGTAAGGGAAGGCACGGTAGATATCTAGTGAGTCTGCAGAAGCTTCTACTAACACTTCTCGTACCTGCTCAATACCTGCAGCTTGGTCCGTCAAGAGGACGACCTGACGGGCAATCTGATCCCCTGCTACTTCTCCAACCAAATCTAGATCATACTGACGCGTATAAGGATCAATGGAGCCAAATACCAAGACGAGAGTTTGGTCATTGATAAGGGATTTCGGTCCGTGACGGAAGCCGACAGGACTCTCGTACATGGTCGCGATTTTACCGGCAGTCAATTCCAAAATCTTGAGCTGGGCTTCATGGGCTAGACCAAAGAAAGGTCCTGCTCCCAGATAGATCACGCGTTCGAAATCTAAGTCTACAACTTCCTTGACCTCGCGATCTCTTTCCAAGACCTGCTCTGACAGGTGAATCAGTTCTTCTACTCGTTTTGCCTTGATTTCTTCCTCACTTGGATCAAAGACCAAGAGGGCTGTCAAGAGCATAGAGGTAAAGCTGGAGGTCATGGCAAAGCCGGCATCGTTGGTTTCTTTCGGCTGTAAGAGCAAGAGATTGCGCTCATCTCCGTGGGCTTGCTGGGCCAGTTTTCCTTCTGCTGCACAGGTAATGGTGATCTGATAAAGTTCATCGACTAAGTTTTGGGCCAGTTGCACGGTTGCGACACTCTCTGGGGAGTTGCCACTTCTTGCGAAGGAAACCAAGACAGTCGGCACTTCTTTTTTGAGATAGGTTTGTGGATGCGCCACGACATCGGTCGTCGCAATGGATTGGAAATTCCAATGGCGTTCATCGTGGACTTCCTGCAAGTAAGGAACCAAGGTATCTCCCACATAGGCTGAGGTCCCTGCCCCTGTCAAGATGACCTTGATGTAGCCATGACGCTTCCCAATAGCCTCCAAAAACTCTTGGATTTCTTTTGCTTTCTCTTGATAGAGACGATAGGTTTCTTTCCAAACTTCTGGTTGCTGGTAAATTTCGCGTGTCGTAATCTCAGCCCCCAGTTCCAGCAGTTCTTCTTTTGTATAATCTAGCATGCTTCTCCTCTTTTCTACTCGCCTTATAAGCGGTAAGAGGCCGAGACAATTGTCCCAGCCCCATTCCGAATGTTCAAGCGGTTTTCGCTATCGTATTTTACTCATCCTCGTCGTCATCAAAGCTAGACAAGAGATCATTAACCTTCACGATGCTTTCTTGTGCACGCGCTGGATAAGCTTCTTCTCCTCCGACCAGGCTGTTATTAATAAATTCAATTACCATTGGCAAGTTCATCCCTGCATAGAGGTCAATGGCGCGCCCTTCAAGAATCAAGCGGCTAACCGTATTGCAAGGAGTGCCTCCCAAAAGATCCGCAAAGACAATGTAGTCATCGAAGTCTGCAACACAAGCTTCAAACTTGGCTGTAAATTCCTCAGGACCTTCTTCTGGCAAGAGGGCCACGGCATGAATGTTGTCTTGTGGTCCCATAATCATTTCTGTACTGGCTTTGAGCTCTTCACAGAAGCGACCATGACTGACCAATACTAACTGTTTTGCCATACCTTACTCCATTATGCCATTCCAAAGAAGAAGTGGCCAAATGCTGAGAATGCGATTGCTGCAAGGATGATGAGCAAGATAGCTTTTGTAGAGTTCATACCCTTTACGTCCAAGCAACCAGTAGATCACACCTGTGATGATAGCTGGTACCAAACGTGGGAAGATAAGGTTGAGCATATCTTGAATTTCAATCGCTTTGTCCCCAATGTGTGGAGTCCAAGAAACTTCAACACCAATCATGCTGGCAATCAAGGCACCAACCATGAAGATACCCAGAACGGCAGCTGCATCGATCAAAGCTGTCAAGGTACTTTGCATGTTGTTGATGAGGTTAACCCCTTCTTTATAGGCAAATTCCAATTGTTTCCAACGGAAAATGTCATAAGCAACTGCCACAGCGATCCACAAGAAGATACCGGCTGGGTTTCCTGCAACAGCCAAAGTTGCTGCGATTGAACCCATAATAGCTGGTACCAATGATCCAAAGATTGAGTCCCCAAGAGGAGCGAATGGTCCCATGAGACCTGTCTTGATCCCGTTCACCGCATCTTTTGATTTGACACCATCTTTTTCTTCCAAAGCAAGGTCAAAACCAGTGATAATGGTGTGGAAGAATGGTGAAGTATTGAAGAATTGCGTATGCAATTTCATCATTTCTTTCAATTCTGGAGTGCCATCACCATACATTTTACGCAACTGAGGTAAAATCATATAAAGGTAACCAGAAGCCTGCATCCGTTCATAGTTCCAACCCAATTGGAAAGGTAAGAGACTACGTTTGTTGATTTGTTTAAAATCTTCTTTAGTGAGTTTGTAATTCTTAGAATTCGTCATCTTCAATTTCCCCGCTTTCTGATTCAGTTACTGGAGCAGCTACGACTGTACGTTGACTGTTTTTGAAGTGTTGTACTGCAAGGAAGATACCGATAATGGCAATACCAATCATAGATACACTCTTGAAGTTGTTTACAAAAGTAATCAGCTTTGTTCTTCTGGAAGTTTTAGCGAAAGCATCTGTTCAGAACCGACAATGCTAGACACTGCAGCTACCAAGGCTTTGAACATTGCTATAAAGCACTGTCAACATAGCTGTCAAACCAAAAGCCAAGTGCTAAGTAGTGAAGGTTACGACGAACAGGAAGGTAACGGAGCAAGATCGCAAATCCAAGACCTGGAAGCATTTGACCTGCAAGTTTCAGACCGTTTGCCAACCATTGTACATTAGCAAGACCTGTAACAACAGTTTCTACGAAAGATCCACCAAAGGCAAGCGCGAAGAAAACTGGAAGAGCACGAGAAAGAGCCCAAGGAACAGCACCAAGAAGATAGTTGCGTTCGATGCCTTTGTAATCAAAGCGTTCAATCGCAGCATCTACACGGTGAGCGAAGTAAGTTGTAGTCATACGACCAAGAATATCAAAGTAGGTCAACAAAGTTGCTACCGGCACAGCGATTGTAGCAATAGCAATCTCTGGATCAATCCCTTTTGCTACTGAGAAGGCAGTCGCAAGAACGGCACCAGATGTTGCGTCAATACGAGAAGCTCCACCGAAAGTACCTACACCGAGCACTGTCAATTGAAGAGAAGCTCCGATAAAGAGACCTGTCTTTAAATCTCCCATGACAAGTCCCTGTAATGAAACCAGCAAAGACTGGTGATCCTGCTGATGAAAACAATCGTCAACTCATCACAGATTTGATAAGCTGAGTACAAAGTAAGTAGTAAAATTTGCCACCATTGTATCATGACAATTTCCTCCTAAAATTTTTTTCTTTTTTTATTTATAAACTATTTGAGTAACTTCAAGAAGTCTTCAATTGGATCATTTGGAACCATTTGAGCAGTTAGCTTAACTCCTTTTTCAGCTAGCTTGTGGAAAGCTTCCACATCAGCATCCACTACGTTGATCGAACGAGTAATCGGACGAGTCTCGTCTGATTGAGACATGTTCCCAACGTTTAAGGTTTCAAGTGGCACACCTGCTTCTACCAAACCGAGGAAACGATCTGGCTTGCGAGCTACGATGAAGAGACGTTGGCTGTCATATTTTCCAGCCAAGATATTTTCTGCAGCCTTTGCTACTGGCAAGATACTGAGCTTGACACCAGGTGGTGTCGCGAGTTTCAAGCCACTTTTTTCGATATCATTTTGAGCGACTTCATCATCGATCACCATGATACGTGAAACATTTAGTTTGGTAGTCCAAAGGTTGGCTACCTGCCCGTGGATCAAACGTCCATCGATACGGCATCCTACAATAGTCATAAGTTTTTCCCCTTTACTTCTTTTGAATGTAGGTTGTGAAACAAGTTTTCAAGGTCTCCGTCCAGTGTCCCTCTGTCTCAAAGACGAGGATCTCATTTTCCCCATCTTTGAGAAAACCATGAGGGATGTAGAGGGAGAGTGTTGGACCGACTTCCCAGAAACGACCGATATGGTGGCCATTTACAAGAACGATCCCTTTTCCAAATCCAGTCATGTCAAGGAAGGTATCCTCAACCTGATCTAGATGAAAAGCAAATTGATAAAAAAAGCTGGTTGACCTTCTTGCCATTCTTTCGAAAAAGTCCAAGCGATCCAGCTGGGCTGAAAATCAAGCGCATATTGTTTCCAATCAAGCTTGAAATGAAGATCGATACAAACTCCTGTTCGTATTCCTTTTCGTTGGGTGTCCGCTAAAAGCTTGTGTCCATAATTGACTCGTCCCATGTTTTCGATCAAGAGTTTTAAGTTTGTAATCGTTTTCTTTTTTCCGTTTAAAAAAAGATCTTGACCGATTTCTTCTTGGTATTGAGTGGCAATCAACTGATCATTGGCATAAACCTGTACCCGATCACGCGCATCGATGATACGCAAGCGCTCTTCTTCCGCATCCATTTCCACCTCTGTCTCATAGAGCAGATAGCCTAAGGGATGGTCGATTTCTTCCATGGTCTGTGGATAAAGACTTTCTGTGACCTGAGCAATCTCGTTTAAATTGCCAAACAAACTAGTCTTGTTGGTTAACTTTAGTCTATGCTCTGGCAAAGTCGACTTCACAAGTGGATCCATCTGTGGATACTCTGGATAGTAGGTCGCCATCATCTTTTTGACTGCATGGTACTTAGGAGTCGGATTGCCCTGCTCATCTAAGAGAGCATCATAGTCGTAGGATGTCACTTGCGGGAGATCCACAGTCCCTCGTGCTGAGCAACCATTCATAAATCCAAAGTTGGTCCCACCATGGAACATATAGAGATTGATGGAGCCTTCTTGTAAGACTTCATGGACTGCTTCTGCCAACTCTTCTGGATCTCGCTTGATGATAGGTTCTTTCCATCGATTGAACCAGCCATCCCAAAATTCCATACACATGAGTGGCCACTTTTTGTCATGCTCAGCAAAGAACTCTTTCATCTGAGAGAAAGTTGTAATTTGCTCGCGAACCAAAAATTACCGGTTACAAAGAGTCCATCCTCAATCAAAGGTCCCTGCTCGAAGAGTCGCCCTCCAAGGTCCATCAGAGGTGAAGAGTGGACAAGTAATATCCCTCTCAATCATTAGATCTCTGATCGCCCGAAGGTAGGCCTTGTCTTCGCCATAAGAGCCATATTCGTTCTCAACCTGCATCATGAGGATATTGCCCCCACGATCCAATTGGTACTTGGCCACACGTGGCAGGAGCTCGTCGTAATAGCGAGCCACTTCCTTGAGAAAGGCCGGATCCGATGAGCGAATCCGAAGGTCTTCGTCGATTAACCAGGCTGGCAAGCCCCCAAATTCCCACTCCGAACAGATAAACGGTGACGGACGGAGAATCACATATAGATCCAACTCTTGAGCTACTTGGATAAAGTGCTCCAGGTCCAAATTCCCTTCAAAGTGAAAGTGGCCTCTTTGTGGCTCATGAGCATTCCATGGAACATAGGTTTCAACAGTATTAAAACCTAGAGCTTTTAGGTTATATAAGGAATGATACCAATCCTCACGATCGATCCGAAAATAATGAATTGCACCAGATAAAATCTTAAAAGGTTGATCATTTAAATAAAAATCTTCACGGATTTCAAATGCCCCCATACTGAGAACCTCCTTCTAAGAAACCCTTTTCATTTATCAATATAATATATTAATAAAAAAATGTCAACCACTTTTGAAAAAATATGTTAAAATAATATTAACAAGGGATATCGAAAGAAGAGGTGAAGCACATGGCAATCCCAAAATACCAACACATCAAAGATGATTTGAAGCAACAAATTATCTCAGGTAAATTCGAAAATGGAGATAAATTTTACACAGAAGCCGAGCTGATTAAGATTTATAATGTTAGCTCGATTACTGTTGTTCGTGCTTTGAACGATTTGGCTAGCGATGGATACATCGTCCGCCAACAAGGAAAAGGAACCTTTGTTTCGCGCGCTAGAAAACACAAACTGGTTGAGTTTTCAGACGTTGAAACCTTCCCTATCCAAAAAGCGACCGTAAAAGTTCTCTCTATCAAGCGTGGCAACGCGCTGAATATCCTGGATAAACTGGGGCTTGCTCCGACTCAATTCTATTATAAGATTGATCGGACTCGTCATATTGGTGAAGATACCTATATCTACCACCAGACCTATGTCCCAGAGCAATATATTAACCCAAATTATCCGAGCTTAGATTACTATAGTTCGATTTATGATCGCTTTAAAGAAGATTATCATATCCATATGAATGATGAACACTTTGAAGAAATCAATGATATTGTATTTCCAACACCAAGCAAAATCGCTTCTGTGTTGAATATCGATGAAAAACTTCCCAACTGTCCGTCAAGTGAAGACGACAAAATTGGAAGCGACCGGTCAAATTCTCGAATATAGCGAAACCTATAAACGCGGTGACTACTATAAAATCAAATTTATCTCTTGTGATCGTGATCATTGATCATTCAAAGTCTGGGGTCTGGCCTCAGACTTTTATGATACAAATTATAGCATGAAAAAAATAGTTCCTAAAAACATGTAAAACGAATAATCTATAATTAGTGATAGACTTCCTATAAATAGTTTAATCAGTCAAAATTTATTATGATAAATTCAGGATCTAGAGCGCCTGATATAGGCAAAGAAAAGAGAGTGGGACAGAAATCGGTAATTCGTTAGAATTCGATTTCGTCGTCCCACCTCCGCACAGTTGAGTAGGGATCTAACAGCTGATGAAATCAGCCTAGTAGAGCCCACTCTTGCTCGATAATCAAAAGACGAAAAGAGGCTAGGACTTTTGTCCCAGCCTCTTTTCGTCTATTTTTCAAATTCCCGTTTTTAGTTGCGGTTAGTCTCCCAAACCGATGCGTTCGAAGATTTCATCCACCCGTTTGGTGTAGTAAGTTGGGTTGAAGATTTCGTCGATTTCTTCTTGAGTGAGGCGTGAAGTCACTTCTGGATCTGCTTCAAGAAGTGGTTTGAAGTCTACTTGGTTGTCCCATGATTGGGCAGTCTTGGGTTGAACAAGGTCGTAAGCCTGCTCACGGGTCATGCCTTTTTCAATCAAAGTCAACATGGCACGTTGGCTGAAAATCAAACCAAATGTAGAATTCATGTTGCGGATCATGTTTTCTGGGAAGACTGTCAAGTTCTTAACGATGTTTCCAAAACGGTTGAGCATGTAGTCGATCAGAATAGTCGTATCTGGTGCGATGATGCGCTCAGCTGATGAGTGAGAGATATCACGTTCGTGCCAAAGGGCTACGTTTTCATAAGCTGTTACCATGTGACCACGGATGACACGCGCAAGACCAGTCATATTTTCAGAACCGATAGGGATTGCGTTTGTGAGGCATGGCTGAAGACCCTTTTTGACCTTTGGCAAAGAACTCTTCCACTTCACGTTGTTCTGATTTTTGAAGACCACGGATCTCCGTTGCCATACGCTCGATCGAAGTTGCGATGCTGGCGAGAACCGCAAAGTACTCAGCGTGAAGGTCACGAGGAAGCACCTGTGTAGAGATTTCTTGAGCACGGATACCAAGCTTGTCGCAGACGTATTGCTCTACGAATGGTGGGATATTTGCAAAGTTACCAACCGCACCAGAAATCTTACCAGCTTCCACACCAGCAGCCGCATGCTCGAAACGCTCGATGTTACGTTTCATTTCGCTGTACCAAGTCGCCAATTTAAGACCAAAAGTTGTCGGCTCAGCGTGCACACCGTGGGTACGACCCATCATGATAGTGAACTTGTGTTCTTTCGCTTTGTCAGCGATGATGTTGAGGAAGTTTTCAAGATCCTTGCGGATGATATCGTTGGCTTGTTTGTAGAGGTAACCATAGGCAGTATCTACTACGTCAGTAGAAGTCAAACCATAGTGAACCCACTTACGCTCTTCACCAAGCGTCTCAGAAACCGCACGTGTAAAGGCCACCACATCATGACGAGTTTGTTGCTCGATTTCCAAAATACGGTCGATGTCAAAGTCCGCTTTTTCACGAATCAAAGCCACATCTTCCTTAGGAATTTCTCCCAATTCAGCCCATGCCTCGTCAGCCAAGATTTCCACCTCAAGCCAAGCACGGTATTTATTTTCTTCAGTCCAAATGTTCGCCATTTCTGGGCGAGAGTAACGTTCGATCATTGTTCGTGTTCTCCTTGTTTATCAATATTCTTAAATCCCATTTATATACTTTTTCAGCTTTCCTAAAGTTTTATTATACTCTAAAGCCATTTCTGTTGATGTGTCTACATCTTCACCATGAGCAATCATATTTCTTAAATAATTCAATTCTTTGGAATGCTCATAAGAAATTCTGTCTATCAGTTCATTTTTTTAATAGTTGAAACATCATTTCGAAACACTCAAAAATTTCCTCTTTGGATGATTATAATAATTTAATCTTTTTTTCTTCTATCAACTTATTAAATTTGTCTCTTAGTAACTTCTCATATTCTCCCCATGTTTGTAATATGGCTGCACGAGGTTCTATAGAAGCAAGTAACTCATACTCACTAGGTTCCTCTGTTAAATCATCCACCTCATCATCTTGTTCATTAATTTCATTATCGAAAACTCTCTTCAATCTTTTCTAGCGTCTCAAAAAGATTACTTCGTTACCTCCTATTTTTTTAATTTTTGAGATCTTCGAAACTAGAGCTATTATAGGAATATGAAATCTTAAAAAAATAATTAGAATTGCAACAGGCCAAGAGATAATTTTACCTATAAGTTCAAACCATAACTTTTGTTATCTCAGCATTTTTTTAAATAGATTACTTGAATAGAACATTAACTCAATCAATACAGTGATTAATAAATCTATTTTTTTATCTTTAATAAAAATTACCTATATTCTTCCAAATATCCTTTTTAATCATCTAAAAAAATCAATACCTTTTCCAAACTCTTTAACTTTATCCGATTCATCATTAAACAAAAACTACGTGTCCAATTTTGCGATTACGCTTTGCTTCTGGTTTATCAAAAGAAAAAAATTTGCATTCTGAGCTCAGTTTGTCATTAACTTTCTCATTTCTTAATTTTTTTCTTATCTTTACTTCTAATATTAAATTTGTATTTTTAAAATTGGTATACCTATTCTTCATCATCTTCACTATTCGAGCCATTAAGGGGCTTTTGGTAAATTTAAATTTTTTTAAAAAGTATCCGATATGCCTTTTAATAGACTCTAGCACACCAAAAATCTATTTTTAGGTATTTGAATATTATCGAATTCTTTCTTTATGAATTCAAACTTATTATATGTGAAATTATTAAAATTAAACTTTTTAACAAAAAGAACTATCAATTGCTGATTTGATTTCTTTTGATTTTTATTTTTAATATAAATTTAAACTCCGAATAAATAATATCGTTTGTCAGTTTTCCTTGTTGCTTCAAAATCCCATCTCTCAAGCATGTTATTTTGAACCTCTTTTAATTCTTCAATTACATCTGATAATAACGAATCTATTTTTTTATAACGTTTATAGGTTAGCATGTGAAAATGCATAACGTCATTCCTGTACTCTCTAATACTATTGTAGCTGTTTTTGAGCACATCTGCTCTCTCATTATCAGTGAATGGTGCAAAATGCTTTTCCCATATAGTGATTGGGAGAACTTTTTTTATCATCTGTTTCAGATGATATTCGCTTTTGTCTTGAAAATTTTTAAAATGATTAGTTAGGTTATTAACTGGATTTATATTTATTTCAAATATCAACGAATGGAGTTCAGCTATTTGCAGTCTTTCAATATGCTCTATTGTATGAATTTTTGATAAATCTAATTTATCATTAGTCCGTTCCTTAACAATCCCTATAATATCCTCATCCTCAAGTGGAGACAAAGCTAATACAAAAAATTTTTTTCGTAATAACGATTCATATGTTTGAAATTTAGGATAAAGCCTATTCGAAAAAAATACATAGACAAACTATTAGATAGAATTGAATATTTCAAACGATTTTTTTCCTAAAAAGTTCTCTAAATTTTGAAAGGAAATCTCCGAATTTTTTTAGCTGAATTCAATTTAGATTTACTGTATTCATAGCTAAGTATAATTTTAACTAGCCCCTTCGAAATTGATAGGTATTAATTGTAAAATCATCATCTTTGAAAGTACACTTATATTTAGCTGAGCGTCCCTCTGCATACCTATCATCAACTTCATCTTGGCTATCCGAAGTAATACTAATTATTTCCGAACTAAGAAATAATTCTTCAAGTTTAGCAATGCTGACATTTTTAGTTAATAACTCCACCTCAAATTTCATATTTATCTCTAAAAATCAATCCCTTTCCCAAACTCCTCAACCTTATCTGGCTCATCACTAAACAAAGTCACATGTCCCATTTTTGCGGTTGTGCTTTGCTTCTAGTTTACCATATAAGTGGAGGTGAGCGCTTGGATTTTCTGTCACATATGTTTCAGCAGCTTCGACGTGTTGGCCGAGAACATTGAGCATGATAGCAGGGGCATGAAGGTGGATTGCTGGAAGTGGTGCTCCGAGAACGCCCAAGATATGGGTGTCAAACTGTGAAAAATCGCAAGCTTCAATTGAGTAGTGACCTGAGTTGTGTGGACGTGGGGCGATTTCGTTGACGATGATGGCATCTGCTGTCGCAAACATTTCCACACATAGCGTTCCAGAAAGGTTGAGTTGTTCAGCTATTCGCACTGCCATGGCTTTTGTTTTTTCAGCTAGACTTTCTGAAATGCGAGCAGGCACAATGGTTTTTGAAAGAATGTTGTTGCGGTGGATATTTTCCTGAACAGGGAAGACTGTCACGTCCTTGCCGTTACCAGAGACGATGACCGAAATTTCAAGGTCAAAGTTGACGAACTCTTCCAAAACGCAGTCTGCTGAGTCAGCTAAACGCATAGGCTTCTTCCAAGTCTGCTTCTGAACGAATGACCTTTTGACCATGCCCATCGTAGCCACCGGTCGCCGTTTTGAGGACATAGTTTTTCGACAGGTCGATATCTGCCAAGTCTTTGGCTTGAGGTCACGACCTTGTAAGGGAGCTACAGTGACTTGTGCCTTGTTGGAAAGAAAGTCCTTCTCAAAAGATCCGGTTTTGGGAGATGCGAAGCAGGTCTGTCCCTTGTGGAAGCTGTCCATCTTTGATAACAGCATCCAAACCGTCAGCATCCACATTTTCAAATTCATAAGTGAGAACATCACAGCGATCTGCCAACTGACGAAGGGCATCCACGTCGTCGTAAGGGGCCACGATGATTTCCGCCACACGGGAGGCTGGACAATCAGCTGCTGGGTCCAAGGCGATGACCTTGTGACCCATGTAGATAGCTGAGATCGCCATCATCTGACCGAGCTGGCCACCACCGATGATGCCAATGGTTTTAGTTGAGCTCATTTGTAGACTCCTCTGCGATTTTTCCTTGTTCTTCTGCGAAATCCGCTAACGCTGTCGCAATAGCCTGGTCCTCTACTGAAAGAAGACGAAGGGCAAAGAGGGCTGCGTTTGTCGCTCCTGCTTCACCAATGGCCATTGTTGCCACAGGCACGCCACCCGGCATCTGAACGATAGAATAGAGCGAATCCACACCGCTAAGGGCACGTGATTTGACGGGTACCCCGATAACTGGAAGGGTTGTTTTAGCAGCAACCATACCCTGGCAAGTGAGCGCGCCACCCTGCACCCGCGATGATGACCTTGATGCCACGGCTACGTGCTTCTTCGGCATGTTTGAACATGAGGTCCGGTGTACGGTGTGCGGAAACAACTTTCTTTTTCGTAAGCGACGCCGAAGTTGTCGAGGACTTCAGCAGCTTTTTTGCATGGTTGCCCAGTCAGATTTTTGAGCCCATGATAATGGAAATTACTGGTTTAGTCATAATTTTTCCTTTTTTCTTTTTTTGATAATCGTCTTAGGGTGGTGGGGACGGAAGCAAACCTTCGGTTTCATTCCCTAAAACTTTGAGCCCTAAGGTCTCAGAGTTTCCCCGACCAGAACAGATGCTGTTCTGGTCTTTTCCCACCGACCATGACGGTTTGATTCTGCTATATAGCTCGCTATTCGCTCGCAAAATCATAGAGCGACCATTATCGTAGTTCATGGCGACTTTCGTCGCGATTTTTCAAAGAGTTTTATTTATTCGCCTTGCTACCGATATCCGTTTCGGTAGAACAGGCCTTCTGTGTTTTGTTTGTTGAGTTCGTTGTAGATGATGTTTTGGCCGTCTTTGACGGTGTCTGCTGTGGTGACGAGCATGTAGACACGTCCGCCGTTTGAGAGGAGGTCTTGGCCATTTTCAGCGAATTTGGCACCAGCATAGTAAGTGATGATGTCACCTTCTGTCTTGGCTGGAAGCTTGACACCCTTCTCATAAGCGAGTGGGTAGCCGTTTGATGCTACAACCACGCCCAATGTCACACCCTTGTCCGTCCAAGTGATGGCTGGCTCTTTGCCATCCAAAATGTCAGTGATGTTTTGTGCAAAGTCAGATGTCAAACGAGGCAAGATGATTTGCGTTTCAGGATCTCCAAAACGAGCGTTGAACTCGATGACTTTCGGTCCATCAGCTGTCAAGATAAGCCCCGCGTAAAGGACACCAAGGTACGGACGCCCTTCTTTAATCATGCCTTCAAGAACTGGCTTGACAATGGTGTCAACCGCTGTGTCAACCACGCTCTGTGGCAAGTGAGGAACTGGCGCATAGGCACCCATCCCACCAGTGTTAGGACCCTTGTCGCCATCATAGGCACGTTTGTGGTCCTGAGCCGTTGGCATGATGTAGAACTTGTCCCCATTGACAAAGGCAAAGAGAGAGAACTCTTCTCCATCAAGGAATTCCTCGATGACCACACGCGCACCTGAATCACCGAATTTATTGTCCAAACAGCATCTCGTGAGCCGCTTCAACTGCTTGCTCAACTGTCTCCGCAACGACGACACCTTTCCCAAGGGCCAAACCGTCTGCCTTGACGACGATTGGAGCGCCTTTTTCTTCGATGTAGGCCTTGGCTTCCTCGAAATCTGAAAAGGTCCCATAGGCTGCTGTCGGAACGTCGTATTTGACCATGATTTCCTTAGCAAAATCCTTAGACCACTCCAGCTCAGCCGCAGCCTTAGTCGGACCAAAGGCTTTGAGTCCAGCTGCATTGAAGTCATCCACGATCCCAGCCGCAAGGGCATCATCTGGACCGATAAAGGTCCAAGCAATATCGTTGACTTTTGCGAAGTCAATCAGCTTAGAATGTTCGGAAATTCCGATATTGATCAAATCCAGACCATCTAATCGCATCCCGTCATTACCAGGAGCCACAAAAACCTGCTCAACGTCTTTAGACTCCAACAATTTCTTGGCAATCGCATGCTCACGACCGCCAGATCCAACAACCAAAAGTTTCATCTCGAACCTCTTTTGCGAATTATTTTTATTAAATTATATCATAATCGTTCGTTTTTATTCTAATGATTTCAGCAGAAAGTATCCGATGATTTTCATTAGAAATACAAACATTTTTTCATTATTTTTTCTAAATTTCTGCTTCTTTTTTTCCGAATATTATAGTGAGACCTCTAATATTTTTGAAAAAAAGGAGTTTTATGCAGACGAATCAAAGAAACTACTCTGTAGCTGACTTGTGCTATTTCTGGGGCATGCGAGCTCTCAAGTTGCCAGAGCAGATCAAAAGCGATCAATGCTATCTATGCCCAGGAAAAAGGGACAATTAGTTGATTCATCTCGGGAACATGTCCAGATCGCTATCCAAAAGATCTAGCGTCCCCGATCTGGTCCGAGCAAAATGGCCAGGATGACCTCATTTGGTATCCTGTCCAACGCAGGTGACAAATGGGATTTGACTTACAAGTGCCTCTGACCAATCATTTTGATCAAGCAGGACTTTATCACATCCATGTCTATGGGGATGCATTCTAACGGAACATTGAAAACGACTGTTTCCCTCTACAGACAATCGTTGAGCAAAAAAAGACCTGGCTTCTCCCAACCCAAGATTACGATCACGACCCTATCTACTCACAGCTATTTGAGATCCAACTCCAGCTTTTTTTCGAAGATGTTGACGAGGTCTGTCTTTCCCATCTGGTCTGAACAAGATGGGCAAGACGACTTGATCTGGTATCCCGCAAAAGAAAGATCGCACCTGGTCACTTTCCAATTATCCTTTCAATGCTCAGAAAACACAGGGAAAGGGGACTCTTTCATCTCCACGTCTACCAGAAAAGACAAGGGACACTTAAAAGGGCCTGCTTGCCACTGAATTTCAGGTCGAGCGGGCTAAATCTGCTCCACTGGTCACCCAACCGGATAATTACTATCCCGTCGGTGAATGTACCTGGGCGGCAAAAGAGCTGGCTCCTTGGTCACAAAACTGGTGGGGAAACGGTGGTATGTGGGCTACTAGTGCACGTGCTGCGGGCTTCCGGACAGGAAATACCCCAGAGGTCGGAGCTATCGCCTGTTGGGATAATGGAGGCTATGGCCACGTTGCAGTCGTGACGGAGGTCGAGCATGATCAAAAGATCCAAGTGAAGGAAGCTAATTACAAGGGAAATCGGACCATCAACAATTTCCGTGGCTGGTTTGACCCCACGAATGTTGTCTGGGGAACGGTCAGCTATATCTATCCAAATTAAAGAATTCTTAACCAGCAGAAAAAGGCGCTCATCCATCGATGAGTGCCTTTTTGATTAATGTCTGAAGTGACGAACACCTGTAAAGATCATGGTCAAGCCATATTTATCAGCCGCTTCGATTGACTCTTGGTCACGGACTGATCCACCTGGTTGGATGATAGCTTTGATCCCTGCTTTGGCGATTTCTTCCACGTTATCTGCAAATGGGAAGAAGGCATCTGAAGCAAGCACAGCGCCGTCAAGACGGTCTTTAGCTTGGTCAATAGCGATGCGGACAGATGCCACACGATTGGTTTGACCTGGGCCAACACCAAGTGTCATGTGGTCGTTGGTCACGATGATCCCATTTGATTTGACGTACTTGATAGCTTTCCAAGCAAACTCAAGAGCTGTCGCTTCTGTCTCAGTTGGTTGGCGTTTGGTCACTACTTGCCAGTCAGCTGGACTTTCTTTGACAACGTCTTGGTTTTGAACGAGGAGTCCACCAACAACACCAGTGTATTCTGCTTCCACTTCGCTAGCATCTTGAGCGTCAAATGGCAAGTCAAGGATCCGCAAGTTTTTCTTCTTGGTTGTCAAGATTTCAAGCGCTTCATCTGTATAGCTTGGTGCAATGATGATTTCAAGGAAGACACCATGCATTTTTTGGGCCGTCGTAGCGTCCACCTCACGGTTGAGAACGACGATTCCACCGAAGATGGATACTGGGTCAGACTCATAAGCGTAGTCCCAAGCAGTTTCGATATCATCAGCTTGACCAATCCCACATGGGTTCATATGTTTCAAAGCCACAACGGTTGGACGGTCTTTGAAATCACGGATGATCCGGATAGCAGCATCCGCGTCACGGATATTGTTGAAGGACAATTCTTTCCCGTTGAGCTGTTTCGCTGATGCAATGGAGTAATCCGTTGGCAAAGCTTTTTGGTAGAAGTCTGCGTCTTGTTGAGGGTTTTCCCCGTAACGCATGGCTTGCTTGAGATCATAAGTCAAAGTAAGTTTTTCAGGTTTTCTTTCACCCACTTGAGCTGTGAAGTATTCTGCGATCAAAGCATCATAGGCCGCTGTGTGACGGAAGACTTTCGCTGCCAACCGTTGGCGAGTTTCGTAACTTGTTTCGCCGTTGGCTGCCAATTCGTCAAGCACCACAGCATAGTCAGCAGGGTCTACCACAACCGTTACGCTAGCGTGGTTTTTCGCTGCTGAACGAAGCATGGATGGTCCACCGATATCGATGTTCTCCACCGCGTCAGCGTAAGTCACATCTGGTTTAAGGATGGTTTCCTTAAATGGGTAAAGGTTGACCACAACAAGGTCGATCAACTCAATCTTATTGTCCTTAGCAGCCTCTAGGTGGCTATCGAGGTCACGACGAGCGAGGAGACCACCGTGGATATTTGGGTGGAGAGTCTTCACACGACCGTCCATCATTTCTGGGAAACCAGTCACATCGTCGATGGCAATGGTGTCCACCCCAGCATTGTCAAGGGCAACTTTAGTCCCACCTGTTGAGATGATGTCCCAACCGAGTTTTTTGAGTTCTTGGGCAAATTCAACAATGCCCGCTTTGTCTGAAACACTAATTAGTGCGCGTTTAGTCATTTTCTTTCTTTTCCTTTTTTTAAAAAGTTCTTTATCTGCTACAGTCGAAAATGTTCTTTCCGATCAATGGCTTCCTTATTTTCGTGCTACTCCCAAACGTTCCAACACTTCTGGATAGAGCTTGTACTCTGTTTCGTGGATGCGAGTCTCGAAAGTATCAAGGGTATCCCCTTCAAGGCGTGGCACACGGACTTGTTTGATAACCTTACCGGTATCAACACCAGAATCCACCCAGTGAATGGTCACACCAGACTCAGCAACACCTGCATTCCAAGCATCCTCAATACCATGAGCACCTGGAAATTCGGGAAGATAAGCTGGGTGAATATTGATGATACGGCCTTCATAAGCTGCTAGCAAGGTTGGACCGACGATTTTCATATAGCCGGCCAAACAAACCAAATCAATCTGGTGTTCATCCAAGAGTTTCGACGATGGCTTCTTCATAGTCTACCTTGTTCTCAAATTCCTTGAGTTCAAAAGGCATGACTACACACACCAAGCTTTCTTGGCACGTTCTAAGACATAGGCATCCCGGTGATCTGAAAAGACAAATTCTACTGGAAATTGTTCCGCGATCACCTGGAAGTTTGAACCATTCCCGGAAGCAAAAACAGCAATCCTTTTAGCCATTATTTAATCACCACACTTGCGCCATCTTTCTTCACAATCCGACCAATTTCATAAACAGGTTCGTCAAGAAGTTCTTTGACACGTTCCACATTTTCTGGTTTGACTGCAAGCATGAGACCAATTCCCATGTTGAAGATTTCAAACATTTCTTCATGTTTGATTTGGCCATATTTTTCAAGGGCTTTGAAAATTGGAAGAACTGGCACTTTGCTTTCGTCAATTTCAGCAGCCAAGTCATCCGCGAACATACGTGGTACATTTTCGATGAAACCACCACCTGTGATGTGGGCAATCCCGTTGACCAATTCTTCTTTGATGAGTGGCAAAGCTGCTTTGACGTAGATACGAGTTGGTTCCAAAAGAACGTCTTTAAGTTTCTTGCCTTCCAATTCTGGGAGAACTTCTTCACCTGTGTAATCCGCAAAGACACGACGAACAAGTGAGTAACCATTTGAGTGGATACCGCTTGAAGCAAGTCCAAGAATCACATCCCCTTCAGCTACTTTTGAACCGTCGATGATTTGAGATTTTTCTGCAACACCGACAGCAAACCCAGCCAAATCATAGTCATCTTCACCATACATACCAGGCATTTCAGCCGTTTCCCCACCGATAAGGGCTGCACCAGCTTGTACACACCCTTCAGCTACACCAGCAACGACTTGTTCCAATTTAGCTGGTTCATTTTTACCAGTTGCGACGTAGTCCAAGAAGTAGAGGGGCTCCGCACCTGCAGCGATGATATCGTTGACACACATAGCCACACAGTCCTGACCGATTGTATCGTGCTTGTCGTACTTGATGGCCAGCATCAGCTTGGTTCCGACACCATCTGTACCTGAGATCAAAACAGGCTCTTTGACACCTGTTTTTGAAAGGTCAAACATGCCACCGAAACCACCAAGAGCTCCCATAACACCTGCACGTTCCGTACGTGCCACGTGTTTTTTGATCCGTTCAACAACTTCATAACCCGCTTCAACGTCCACACCAGACTGCGCATAAGCATTTTTATTTGTCATTTGTTTATTCCTTTTTCTTTTCCTAGAATCTACTGATGATTGATTAGATTCACTTGCAAACATTCCTAATAAAAGGATGTCTGCTCATTCAAGCTTTCCAAATAGCGTTCTTCGTAGTCATACAAAGGCGTTGGGTATTTCCCGTCAAAGTAAGCCACACAAAGACCACCGTTTGGTGCATCGGTATCAATACCAATAGAATCAATCAAGCCATCAATGGACAAGTAGGTCAAGCTATCCGCACCAATAATCTCACAGGTTTCCTCTACTGTATGGTTGGCAGCGATCAGCTCCTCACGACTCTGAATATCAATTCCATAGAAACATGGATAAGCCAGAGCTGGGCTAGCAATTGCCACATGGACTTCTGTAGCCCCTGCTTCTTTTAATAACTTCACAATCCGACGTGATGTTGTCCCACGTACAATAGAGTCATCAATCATGACAACCCGTTTGCCTTTCACGACACCAGATACGGCAGAGAGCTTCATTCGCACTCCTTGTTCCCGCAATTCCTGAGTCGGTTGGATAAAGGTCCGTTGGACATACTGATTCTTGATCAAGCCCATTTCATTTGGCAGACCGGATTCTTCCGCAAAGCCCATAGTCGCACTGAGAGAGGAGTTGGGAACCCCCACCACAATATCTGCTTGGTTCTTAAATTCTCGTGCTAATTGAGCGCCCATCCGTTTGCGAGCCGTATGGACATTGACCCCTTGGATATTGGAATCAGGACGAGCAAAATAGATATACTCCATAGAACAAATTGCTAGTTGAGTATCATCCGTATAGCGATCATAGGTGATGCCATTTTCATCAAAGATCACGAGCTCACCAGGATGCACATCTCGGATCCATTCTGCCCCAATCACCTCAAAGGCACAGGTTTCAGAAGAAACAACGAAGGCACCATTTGGCCATTTTCCCGATGGAAAGAGGACGGAAAGCCATTTGGGTCTCAAGGCTGCAATCAGCTTATCTTCAAACAGCATCAGAGTAAGCAAATCCCACCTTTGACCGTATTGAGTGCTTCCTTGATTTTTCCCCATAAAGGAAGGGTTGTGGCTCCGACGGATCAAGTGGGCCAGAATTTCTGAGTCAGAGGTCGAGCTAAAGATGGCTCCATTTTTTTCTAATTCCGATTTGAGCGATTGGGCATTGGTCAAATTCCCGTTATGGGCCAGACCAAACTGCGTATCGTGAAAGCGGAAGAGGAAGGGTTGGATGTTATCCACAGAAGCTTCCCCCAGCTGTCGCATAGCGAACATGTCCAATAGCGAAGATCCCTGTCAATTTCTCCAGATTTAATGGATTTCCGAAAAGACTTCTGAAAGCAGACCCTGTATCACGATGACGTCTCAAGGTCCCTTGGTCATTAGCCAGGATTCCTGCACCCTTCTTGTCCCACGGTGTTGGAGACTGTGAAGACCAAAAATAAGTGAGTTTTTGCAGCGTCTGGATGTCCCCAAATCCCAAAGACTCCACACTCTTCATTAAGAGATTTTAACTTCGTATGTCATTTTGTATACCTTTTTATTTTTCCAGTAAAGTATTGAACCGCTGATGCAAAGAGATGTTGATCTTTATTTCCTGGAATATTTTTGGAAGAGACCATCTTCGAAAACGTTCTGAGTGACCCATCTTCCCGATAATTTGACCGTTCTTGCTGGTAATTCCTTCGATCGCATTGACAGACCCATTTGGATTGTATTTAGAATCCATGCTTGGTTTACCTTCGAAGTCAACATATTGGGTAAAGATTTGACCATTGTCACGAAGCTCTGCAAATTCCTCAGCTGTCACGACAAACTTTACCCTTCACCGTGTGATACTGGGATAGCATGGATGTCACCAACTTCTACTCCCGGCAAGCCATGGTGAGTTGGTGTTGGCAATCCGTGTTTCCACCATCTTAGCCACGTGTTGGTTGGCATCATTGTAGAAGAGGGTTGGACTGGTACTGCTTGCATCTTCAAAGTTACCGTATGGAAGGAGACCTGATTTGACAAGAGCTTGGAATCCATTACAGATACCGATGATCAAGCCTCCGCGTTCAATGAAGTGATCAATAGCTGCACGGACTTTTTCATTGAGCAAGATGTTCACGATAAATTTAGCTGATCCATCTGGTTCATCCGCTGCTGAGAAGCCACCTGCAAAGAAGATAATGTTGGCTTTTTCGATGTTGTCAACCATGGTGTCAACAGACTTGACAATCGCTTCTTCGTTGAGTGTGACAAATGGTACCAAGTTGACTTTGGCACCTTCTTTTTCAAAGGCCTTAGCGGAGTCATATTCTGAGTTGGTACCTGGGAACACTGGGATGTAAACCACTGGTGTTTCAACTGTTTCTTTTGCTTTGATCACAGCATCTGATGCCACAGCAGGTACTTCTTCCAACTCAGTTGCCTGTGCAAATTCCGTTGGGTAAACCTCTTCCAATTTACCTTGGAAGGCACTGTCAAGTTTGTGTCCATCAAGCGTTACACCGTTGACAACTAGTGTAAAGTCTGCTACTGTTTGTCCGATCTTGGCAACACCTGCAATTTCTTCAGGCGATGTGAATACGAATCCACCCAATTGGGCTGTCAAGCTAGTGTCAAGGTCAGCTAATTCGACATTTGCTCCGATATGGTTACCAAATGTTGCAAGTGCAAGAGCTTCAACCACACCACCATATTTAACAGCTGATGCGGCTGTCACTTTGTGGTCAGCTTGGATGGCTTCAAATTGAGCAAAGTTAGACTTGATGAGTTCAAAGTCAATTTCTTGTGCCAAAGCTTGACCAGGAATGTAGTAAATATTTTCACCAGCAGCTTTGAATTCTGGAGAAAGAACCTTACGGCTATCTGCAGTTGTCACCCCAAAAGCAACCAAGGTTGGTGGTACGGTCAATTCTTCAAAGGTACCAGACATCGAGTCTTTCCCACCGATAGATGGCAAACCAAGTTGAATCTGAGCTTCAATGGATCCAAGAAGAGCTGCTACTGGTTGACCAAAACGCTCTGCTTGTTTATCCATACGCTCGAAGTACTCTTGATAAGAGAAGCGAGCCTTAGACCAGTTGGCACCAGCAGCAACCAAACGAGCGGTTGCTTCGATGACCGCATAAGCAGCACCATGATATGGAGACCATTCTGCTACATAAGGGTTGAATCCCTTGCGCCATAACAGAAGCAGTTGTTGTCACGCCATGTTGGACTGGCAATTTCTGTACAGAAGCTTCCGTTGGTGTGATTTGGTAGCGACCACCAAGTGGGTGATTGACTGTTGAACGACCAACTGAGCTATCAAAGATGGTTTGTAAACCCTTTTTGACTGGCATGGTTCAAGTCAGCCAAGACTTCAAGAGTATCCGCTTCAAGGGTTTCAGCAGATGTTTGACGTTCTTCTGGAAGCTTGACATCCTTGTCAACCACCTTAGCATCTACAACCACACGTACACCGTTTGTATCAAGGAAACGACGTTCCAAATCAACGATGGTTTCACCATTCCAGTGCATGACAAGATTTGGTTTTTCCGTCACTGTCGCAACGACAACAGCATCAATATTTTCTTTATTACATGCTGCAACGAAGGCATCTACATCTTCTGGACGAACCACTACAGCCATCCGTTCTTGAGATTCAGAGATGGCAATTTCTGTACCGTTCAAAGCCTTGGTATTTCAATGGCACTTTGTCTAGATCAATTTCAAGACCATCTGCCAATTCACCGATAGCCACACAGACACCACCAGCACCAAAGTCATTTGATTTCTTGATCAGACGGGTCACATCCCCATTACGGAAAAGACGTTGAATCTTACGTTCTTCGATGGCATTCCCTTTTTGAACCTCAGCACCAGCAGTCTCTACAGACTCAACTGTTTGAACCTTAGAAGATCCTGTCGCACCACCGACACCATCACGTCCAGTCTTCCCACCAAGTAGAATAATCACATCACCGGCTTCCGGTTTTTCACGGACTACATTTTCCTTAGGAGCAGCACCGACAACGGCACCCAGCTCCATACGTTTAGCAACGAAACCTGGGTGGAAGTATTCACGAACATAAGTCGTTGCAAGACCAATCTGGTTACCATACGAAGAATAACCGTGAGCCGCTGTTTTAGAAATGACCTGTTGTGGCAATTTACCAGCACGTGTTTCTGAAATTGGAGCTGTAATATCACCAGCACCTGAGATACGCATGGCTTGGTAAACGTAGGAACGCCCTGACAATGGGTCACGAATGGCACCACCGATACAAGTAGCCGCTCCACCAAATGGTTCAATTTCCGTTGGGTGGTTGTGGGTTTCATTCTTGAACATGAGAAGCCATGGTTCTTTGACACCATTGACATCCACTTCAATTTCAACTGAGCAGGCATTGATTTCATCAGACACTTCCATGTCATCCAAACGACCATTAGCACGCTCATAACGGCCAAAAATAGTCGCCATATCCATCAAGGTTTGAGGTTTTTCTGTACGTCCCAACTCATCACGCATGGCAATATACTTGTCATAAGTCGCTTGCAATTGTTTTTCAAATTTAGAAGCTGAGAAGTCGATGTTTTTCAACTCAGTCTCGAAAGTTGTGTGACGGCAGTGGTCAGACCAGTAAGTATCCAAAACCTTAAGCTCAGTCTCAGTTGGTACACGTCCAATAGATTTGAAGTAATCTTGAATGAAGAGAAGGTCATCCACTTCCATGGCCAACCCTTGGTCAGCCTTATACTGTGCAAAATCTTCTGCCGTATAGCTTTCAAAGAAATCCAAGCTTGGAATGGTCTTGTCAGACTCAGAGAAATCCTGTTTCGCAATGCCAACAGTGATATCTTTGAAACGAGAATCCACTGGGTTCAAAAGGTAGTTTTTGACAGCTTCCAACTCATTCGCATCAATATCCTTGTTAACCAAGTACAATTGTGCTGTATTCACTGTTACATCATTTGAACTACCCAACAACAGCAAAGCTTCTTGTGAAGATGCTGCCCGTTGGTCAAATTGACCAGGCAAGCTTTCAATGGCAAAGAAAGCATAGTTCTCAAGATCAGCCTGAACCGCATCTTCATCCAAAACAGTATCGGTCACCTGCTCTGAAAAAATATGTTTTTCCGCACGCGCAAACAAATCCTCTGCCAAATTAAAGACATCGTAAACCTGAACAATCCGAAGATCCTTCAAGGTTTTCAACTGAAGATTATGCTGTAATTCTTTTACTAAAGAGTCCGATTTCACACGAAAATCAGCTTTTTTCTCAACGAAAATACGTTTATCCATTTTAGTTCCTTTATTTCTATTCAAATAAGTTATCGAAGACGAAGGTTTTTCCTTTCAAACAGGTTACTTCAAGCTCTGTAATTTTTCCAACACAACCTTGTACACATATGTCAGACTGCCCAAGTCCCTACGGAAAACATCCTTGTCCATATGGTGCCCTTCTGCATCCCAAAGACGGCAGTTGTCTGGTGAGAATTCATCTGCCAAGATAATCTTGCCATCCTTATCAAAACCAAATTCCAATTTGAAGTCAATCAAGCGAAGACCAATTTGTGCAAACCAATCTTTCAGCAACTCATTGATACGACGCGTTTCTTCCTTGATATAAGCAATTTGCTCATCATTGGCAATATCCAAGAACTTGACATGCTCATCATTGATGAATGGATCATCCAACTCATCATTCTTGTAGTAAAATTCAACGATTGGAGTTTCCAGATCCAAACCTTCTTCAACGCCAAAACGTTTAGAAAAAGAACCCGCCGTCACATTACGAAGAACAACCTCCAAAGGAATGATGGTAACCTTCTTATTCAATTGTTCGGTATCTGAAATACGTTCGATAAAGTGAGTCGCTACACCCGCAGCATTCAATTTTTCAAAAATAAGAGACGAAATCTGATTGTTGAGCACACCTTTCCCCTCAATGGTCTCTTTGCGAGCTCCATTCAGCATGGTGGCCTGGTCCTTATAAACGGACTTAATCACATGTTCGTCTTCTGTACTATAAATATCTTTTGCTTTCCCCGTATAAATTAATTGATCGGACATCTTCTTGTTCGCCTTTCATCTTTTATCCCTTTCAGTGTATCACAGAGAGGTTGTTTTTTCAAGTTAAATCCGTATCTTGTTCGCTTGTAACAAAAAAATAATAAGAGATTGAATCAAAAAGATTCAACCTCTTATTTTTAGATGCTTATTTCATTCGTAAAAACCGAACTTTATTTGCTTGTTTTCTTCAAAACGTAGTCTACCATATCTCCAACAGTTGCCATGGCATCAATGTCCTTATCTGGGATATCAATTTGGTAGGCTTCTTCCAAATAAATAATGTATTCCATGAGATCAACGGAATCTACTTCCAAGTCCTTTCGTAAGTCCAAATCCAAAGTAACCTCATACTCAGATCCCTTATGATCTTTAATCAACCCTTCAACTAGTTTAAAAATTTCTTGATGACGACTCATTTCTCTTCCTCCAATTCTGATAATTCAACCACAGATTTACGGATAACATCTGTTTCCAACATGGTCCGGATCTGGCGAATCGTGCTATAGACTGCCTTGGCATCACTAGAACCATGGGTTTTCACGACAGGGGCTTGCAAACCAAACAAGACTGCACCTCCAACATCTGAATAATCCAAGGTCTTTTTCAAACCTCGTAGATCATTCTTCAAGAGAAAGGCTCCAATCTTAGCTTTCAAGCCACCACCACTAAGGACCGTTTTCAACTGTTTAAAGAGGCCCAGAGCAGTTCCTTCCATAGTCTTAAGGACAGCATTTCCTGTAAATCCATCTGTGACAATGACGTCAGCAACTCCATCCATCAAGTCACGCGCTTCCACATTTCCTACAAAATTAAGAGAAGGATCCGCTGCTAATAATTGATAGGTCTCCTTGCGTAGGGGATCCCCCTTGCTTTCCTCTGTTCCGTTATTTAAGAGACCGATACGAGGTCGCTTAATGCCACGGACATTCTCTGCATAATAGGCTCCCATAATCGCATATTGGTGCAAGTGTGTTGGCGTATTTTCAGCATTTGCCCCCAGATCCAACATATCATAGCCCTTCCCATCAAGGGTTGGAAGAGTCGACATCAAACCTGGACGATCGATGACCTTGATCCGACCGACGATGAAGTAACCAGAGGCAAGAAGAGCTCCTGTATTTCCTGCAGAAAGCATCGCATCCGCTTCCCCATTCTTAACTGCATGCGCTGCTAAGACCATGCTGGCTTGCTTTTTCCGACGAATCGCACGAGTTGGCTCATCATCTGAGTTGATTTTCTCATCCGTATGGACGATGGATACCCGTTCAGTTGCTGTCAAGTATTGCTTAATTTTAGCCTCATCTCCGTACAAAATGACTTCAATATCCTTAAATTCTTGTATGGCTTGATTGACCCCTTCTACCAGGGCCTGTGGAGCATGGTCTCCACCCATTGCATCAACTGCAATTTTTTTCATTTCTTACCTCCAGACTGATCTTTTTAAGATCTCCCCAGCTTCCCAGGGAATCAATAAATTTCTTAGCTTTTAGATGAATGCCTACATATTCATCATAGAGTTGGTCTAGGCACTTTCTCAACTCTTTCTTCATCGCATCATGGATGGAAATCGTCTCTAACTCACCAAATTTCACAGCTTGAAAACGATCCAGCAAATAGAGGGCGTTTGGATCCCAGTGGGCCCGTCTTTCGTCACGATCATAATGATCTGGGCAAAGGACACCACCCAAGCGGAATGAAAAATCAAAAGGCAACCCCACTCGATGACAGACACAACACTCATGGACGTTTAAGGCAACACCAAATCGGGATAAAATCTGCATTTCAAAAATATTGGTCAAGATTTCATAATCCAAGCCCCGATCCATCAACTGTAAGGTCTGCTCTAAAAAAGCAAATAAAGCTGGATCAGGTTGACGATCCTGTATACTAGCATCTGCCAAGGCCAGTATATAGGTTGCGTAGGAAAGACGAAAAAGATCTTGATTAATCACTTGGAAACTTTGAACCTCATGAATATCTTCGATATAGCTGAGTCCGTCATCATTAATTTTCAGATACATATCCGCTAAAGTCAACGGTTGGATCATAGAATTCAACCGAGAACGATTGGCATGTTTCACGAAAAACATGAGCTTGCCAACTTGCTCTGTAAAGATTTTAACCAGCTTATCATCCTCTCGGTAATCCCGATGGTAGAGGACGATGCCACGACTTTCAATGCTCTCCAGCATGTTCTTTCATAAACTCCTTCAACCGACTCATCGCTTCTTGGATCACTTCCATACTTGCTGCATAAGACAAGCGCACATAGCCTTCTCCATATGGGCCAAAAGCCATTCCTGGGATAAAGGCAACAGCCTTTTCTTGGGCTAGGAGCTTCAAAAAATCGAAGGAATTTTGAAGATATCCTTGTGGGATCTTAGCAAAAATATAGAAGGCCCCATCCGGGCGGATAATATCAAAGCCCATGGCAGACATTTCTTTGATGATATAATCTCGACGCTCTATGTATTCCCGTTTCATCGGCTCTGCGTCATCTTTACCAACCGTTAAGGCTTCAATGGCTGCATACTGGTTCATGGTCCCCGCTGCAGTCACCAAGTACTGATGACTCTTGATTAATTGAGCTGTCAAGGAAGCCGGCGCAAAGATAAAACCGAGTCTCCAGCCTGTCATAGCATGAGACTTAGATAAGCCATTGATAATAATAGCTTGGTCCCGTAGATAGGATCCTAAGGAAACGTGAGGCTGACCTGTATAGGTTAGCTCTGAATAAACTTCGTCACAAACGACAAAAACTTCATATTTCTTTAAAACACTAGCCAAATCCTGCATCTGCTCCTTAGAGTAGGTGACACCTGTCGGATTAGCTGGGTAGTTGAGAATAACCGCCTTGACGCGATCTCCTTGCTCTTCTATAGCCTTTTCTAAAGCCTCTGGGCTGAGGGTAAAGTGATTGTCTGTCGTATCGATTTCGACGACACTAGCCCCCATCAGTTTAATAATAGGTTCGTAACCAGGATAAGCTGGTGCTGGTAAGAGCACCACATCTCCCGGTTCCAATATAGCGGTCAAGGTCGCAGAAAGGGCCTCCGTTGCCCCAATAGTAACCAAAATTTCATCCTCTGGTCGATACTGTAAATTATATTTTTCAGCTACAAACTGACTAGCAGCTTCACGTAGAGCTAGCAAGCCACTCATCCCCGTATAATGACTCTGGTTGGAATCGATAGCTGCTTTTGCTGCTTCCTTTACATGATCTGGCGTCGTAAAATCTGGTTCACCCAAGGTTAAACGTAAAACACCTGGAATAGAAGAAATGGCTTGGTCAAACTGGCGAATCAAAGAAATCTCGATTCGATTCAAATTGTGATTAAACCGTTTTGTTAAATCCATAGCCACCTCCAAAAAAAGTTCTATCACCATTATACTATAAATGGAAAAGCATCGCAAAAAAGGGGCTAGTCCCAACTAAAATGATACAATAATGGCCTTTCTCATCAAAAAAGGACTTAGCACATGCTAAATCCTCTCATTGAATAAATTTTACCAAATCTTTTCTATTCTTGACCACGTGTTGCAACATAATTCAACTGATCACCATGTTTCGCTAAAAACTCAGTCATTTCTGAATCCGGTATCTGACGAAGGTAGAGATTGGATCGGACGCTATTGTCTTCTTCCCGGCAAGTAGATAAGACTAGATACTTATCAGAAGCTTTTGATTTTAATATTTGGATTCTTTGTTTCGCGCATGCTCATAGATGTTTGTTTCAACTGGGTAGTGAAATCTTCATCATCTGTAAAGCTGGTACGATAAAAAGCAGTTGTCTTCAGGAACAATGACCAAGCACATTGCTTCATAATAATACTTTTACGCTCAGGTGTTTCAATCACTACATAAGGATGCTGATCAAAAAGTACTCTTGCTTTATCATAGAAGTTAACATCGTTAAACATCCGATGATCTTCAACCTAGCTGCCACGAGCATGACCAAATAACCAAGTCAAACGATCACTAAAGTCTTTCTGATTATCCATATCCATGAAGACTGTTCCCTATAAAGGTTGGTTTCCCACCCTCAAAAGGTCTTATCCAAATAAGTAGCATTATCCCCTGTTTGAACAACTGGCTCATCTAACTCAGTACCTGGAGCATAAACATAGGCAATCGTTTCTGGATTGACTGCAGTTAATTGAGCAAAAGCGGTTGTCTAAATAATCTTTTCTCTTCTTGACTTGGCTCATATTTTGACCTCTTTTTGCTACTTGCACTAGATGATGAGCTCAGTGTCCTGTTTTATCAGATGAAGTCTGTTTCCCAAATGGATTAAAGAGGACAAAAACCACCTACAAGTGCTATAAGAGCAAGCTAAAGCAAGAATAAGCGAAATCCCTTTTCTTTTAGAACTAGAATGTTTATCTGCTACGATTTCATAAAAATAGAAATCTCCCTATATACCGTTTATTCTAAAAAAATAACACTGAGCCCGAAGGCTCAGTGATATTTAATTTAAAGACTAATTAATAAAAAAATTATTTAACTGCGCTTGTTTTTTTGGAAGAGCTTTGTCAGCTTGTTTAGATCCAGCTTTACCAGCTGCTGCTGCTTTAGCTGCTTCTTCTGATTTAGCTGCTTCTTCTTTAGCTTTTTCTTGTTCAGCTTTAGCTTGTTCTGGATTGATTCCATGTTCTTTCAAGTAACGAGCATTCTTTTGTTCTGGAGTTTCGTTCAAGATGTAGTAAGAACCTTGATTCTTGTCAGCAGTGTTGTATGTTTTTTGGAATTGTTGTACATATTTGTTACGTACGTTCAAGAATGCAGTGTTGAAAGCTGCATCATAAGCTGCTTTCTTTTCACCGTAAAGGTGTGACCACCTTCAACAGCATCCAATTCAGCTTTAGCTGCAACTACAGCAGGATCTTGAGCTGCTTCAGCCATGATGTCTTCCATATGACCGTTAAGGTACTCTTCAACTCTACGACCATTTACAAATTCTGTTTGGTTTTCGTATGCTTACGTGAATCATAAAGCACCTGGAGTGTTAGCTCCACCGTTAATAGGGTTTGTCATTTGCAAATGCTGGTGCTGCTGCTGCAAAATAGTGCAAGACTGCTACTGATGATAATAAAACTTTTTTTCATTGTTTTTATCTCCTTTTTTTCATTTTAAAAAAATAATTTCGTTACTTCGTAACTATTACTAGTATACTACGATATATTTTATCTGTCAACAAAAATCTGACCTATTTTTAAATTAATTTTTATATTTTTTTAGGTAAGAAAGATTTGACTTTTTAAAGTAGAAATCTTTTTATTTTTGTAAGTGTTTTACTTCTTTTTATTTGATTGCACCACTTTTTGGCAAGGTCTTTTTTGGGTAGACAAAGGATCCATTCTATCCTCATTTTTTTGTGCTTCTTTCAGCAACTCCTCCCTCTGATTTTTTTATCTTACTTTCTTTTTAGCCAGTTGAAAAACATATCTTTCCTTTTCTTAAAAAAAGAGGCTCTCTACAACCTCTTTTTTACATTTTTAAGATTTTTTCGCATTTCCAATTTCAAATAGTGGAGACAGAGGACGTTTTTCATGGATGCGGATAATCGCTTCTGCCAATAGTTTTGCGATGGAGATTTGTTCAATTTTATCGATTAAGCGCTCTTCAGGTAGGTAAATGGTATCCAACACCACCAACTTCTTAATCGCTGATTTCTGAATATTGTCCATAGCTGGACCTGACAATACAGGGTGCGTACAACTTGCATAGACTTCTACAGCTCCTGCTTCAGCAAGTGCATCCGCAGCGTGGCAAATTGTTCCCGCAGTATCAATCATATCATCGATTAGGATACAAGTTTTCCCTTCAACGTTCCCAATGATGTTCATGACTTCACTGGTGTTCATTTTATCGACACTCCGACGTTTATCAATAATAGCAATCGGTGTTTTCAAAAATTCAGCTAGCTTACGAGCACGAGTCACACCACCGTGGTCCGGACTGACTACCACATAGTCAGAGCCAACCATGCCACGACGTTCAAAGTAGTCTGCAATCAATGGAGCCCCCATCAAATGATCCACTGGAATATCAAAGAACCCTTGAATCTGAGCCGCATGCAAATCAATGGTTAAAAGGCGATCCACACCAGCAATCTCTAACATATTGGCAACCAATTTGGATGTAATCGGCTCACGAGCACGAGCTTTACGGTCTTGACGAGCATAACCATAATAAGGCATCACTACATTAATGGTTTGAGCACTGGCACGTTTTAAGGCGTCTACCATGATCAAAATTTCCATTAAATTATCATTTACAGGAGAGCTCGTAGATTGAAGAATATACACCTCTTTACCACGAATAGACTCCTCAATATTGACTTGGATTTCCCCATCTGAAAATTGACGTACGGTCGACTTACCAAGTGGCAATCCCATCTCCTTAGAGACACGTTCAGCCAAATCTTGGTTAGAAGATAAAGCAAACAGCATTAAATCCGAAAACGACATGATTTCCTCCACATAAAATTAACCACAATGTACAAATGTACAAATCTTCTCTTTACCCATTGTAACGCTTTTTACATGATTTTTCAATCCATAATCCATCAAAAATTAAAATAGTAACTATAGTAAAAAACACCCACTAAAAGTGAGTGTTTTAATTTTTTAGTTTGGATAGATATAAGTAACTGATCCTTGTGCATTCACTGGGTTAAACCATCCACGGTAGTTCCCAATGCTACGAATACCTAAGTAGTTAGATTCAGATACTTGGATACTTGTAGTAGATTGAACAGCTGTAACAACCGCTACGTGTCCATATCCACCGTCATTCCAACATGCAATAGCTCCAACTTGTGGTTGGCTACCAGTACGGAATCCAGCTGCTGCGGCACTTGCAGCCCACTGTGCTCCATTACCCCAGTAATCGCCAGCCCAAGGTGCCAATACTTTAACACCCCAAGTACATTCACCTACTGGGTATGAACTTGCAGAAGAGCTGTATGTTGGACGACTAGTTGCTGCTGGTGTAGAAACTGTTTGAGTTTGAACTGCTGGTGCTGCAGCAGGAGTTGCAACAGTTGCTTGAGGTTGTGCTACCTTCAGCTGCAGGTGTTTGAGTAGCAGCTTGCACTTGTGCTTGCAAGTTAGTATTAGCAGATGCTTCTACAGCCTTACGCTGTTCTTCTTGTTGTGCACGGTAAGCTGCTTCAGCTGCGGCTGCTTCAGCTGCCGCTTTCTCTGCTGCCGCTTTCTCTGCAAGTAAAGCATTCTTTTCATTTTCTGCAGTTGATTTTTCAGCCGCCAAATTCAATTGTGCAACCTTCAACTCAGCTTCTTTAGTTGTCAACGCTTGCGCATCTTCATCTAATTTTTGTTGGTTGGCAATAACAGTGTTGATTGCTTCATTGTTTTCTTTTTGCTTAGCATCGATATCTTCTTTATCACGCTTTTGCTCTTCCAACATTTTGTTATTCGCACTAGCAATCTCATTCATTGCAGAAACACGAGAAATAGCTTCAGTTAAAGAACCAGAACTTACAATGGCGTTAATGTAACTTGTAGCAGTTCCAGTTGTTTGAGCACTACGTGCTTGGTTTGCCAATGATTCTTGACGAGCAACAATATTCTTAGAAAGCTCTTCAATCTCTGCAGAAAGTTTAGCAGACTCTTCATTCAAACGATCATTTTCAGCTTTAAGAGTTTCTTGTTGTTTTTTGATTTCAGAAACTTGAGATTGAATTTGATCAACTTCTGCTTGAGCGCTTTGTTCTTTTGAACTCAAATCAGCAATCTTACTATCTTGTGCAGCAATTTTATCATCAGTAGAATCAGCTCCTACAGAAATAACTGTACCTACTTGTGATAAAAGCAACTGTACTAAAGTAAAATAGTCGTTAATAATTTTTTTCTTCATAAAATAAAAGACTCCTTCATATAAGACACTAACTAGTATAACAGAAAATGAAAGATTTTTATGTTACGCCTTTGTTACAATTTTTATTTCTATTGATGTATCAAAGTAACAAAAAAAAGTTAGCTAGAAAGCTAACTTGATTCTCTACGGAGAATAGAGATTCGAACCCCCGCGCCAGTTACCCGACCTAACGATTTAGCAAACCGTCCTCTTCAGCCTCTTGAGTAATTCTCCAAAATGGGCACGAGTGGACTCGAACCACCGACCTCACGCTTATCAGGCGTGCGCTCTAACCACCTGAGCTACGCGCCCAAGTTAAAAACTTGGTAATGAACAAATGTTCAAAGCGGGTGACGAGAATCGAACTCGCGACAACAGCTTGGAAGGCTGTAGTTTTACCACTAAACTACACCCGCTTATTATTAAAGAAAATGGCGCGAGACGGAATCGAACCGCCGACACATGGAGCTTCAATCCATTGCTCTACCAACTGAGCTACCGAGCCAAATATTGCGGGAGCAGGATTTGAACCTACGACCTTCGGGTTATGAGCCCGACGAGCTACCGAGCTGCTCCATCCCGCGTTAATATTAAGGAGGATGTGGGATTCGAACCCACGCACGCTTTTACACGCCTGACGGTTTTCAAGACCGTTCCCTTCAGCCGGACTTGGGTAATCCTCCAGCTAATTATGGACCTTGTAGGACTTGAACCTACGACCACTCGGTTATGAGCCGAGAGCTCTAACCAGCTGAGCTAAAGGTCCGACAAGATCAATAGTATAGCGGCGAAGGGGATCGAACCCCCGACCTCCCGGGTATGAACCGGACGCTCTAGCCAGCTGAGCTACACCGCCATAAATCGGGAAGACAGGATTCGAACCTGCGACACCTTGGTCCCAAACCAAGTACTCTACCAAGCTGAGCTACTTCCCGAACTAAAGCTTACGCTTTATGCACCCTAGAGGAGTCGAACCTCTAACCGCCTGATTCGTAGTCAGGTACTCTATCCAGTTGAGCTAAGGGTGCTCGTTTCTATTCAATTGCTACATAGTCTTGCGACCATGCACCCTAGAGGAGTCGAACCTCTAACCGCCTGATTCGTAGTCAGGTACTCTATCCAGTTGAGCTAAGGGTGCTTCTTCTCCAAACCTAAGTCTATGCCGAGGACCGGAATCGAACCGGTACGATCGTTACCAATCGCAGGATTTTAAGTCCTGTGCGTCTGCCAGTTCCGCCACCCCGGCCTCCTCAAGCGAACGACGGGATTCGAACCCGCGACCCCCCACCTTGGCAGGTGGTGTTCTACCACTGAACTACGTTCGCATCTGTTTCTTTATAAAAAAAATGCCGGCTACATGACTTGAACACGCGACCCTCTGATTACAAATCAGATGCTCTACCAACTGAGCTAAGCCGGCTCATTATTATTCTTTTATGCGGGTTAAGGGACTTGAACCCCCACGCCGTAAAGCGCCAGATCCTAAATCTGGTGCGTCTGCCAATTCCGCCAAACCCGCTATAATGACCCGTACTGGGCTCGAACCAGTGACCCATTGATTAAAAGTCAATTGCTCTACCAACTGAGCTAACGAGTCGTATCATTATCTGCTAGAAACTTCGTTTCTACGGTCCCGACGGGAATCGAACCCGCGATCTTCGCCGTGACAGGGGCGACGTGATAACCGCTACACTACGGGACCTATGGGAGTTAACGGGATCGAACCGCTGACCCTCTGCTTGTAAGGCAGATGCTCTCCCAGCTGAGCTAAACTCCCAAATGGTCGTTTAACTCACTGGACCCCTGTCGTGCACTGACTTACGTCAGTTTCGACAAAGTCGAACTTACGTTCTCCTTAGCTGAGCTAAACTCCCAAATGAGCCTAGTTTCACTAGACTCAACCTTGCTAAGCGACTACCATATCTCACGAGGGGCAACCCCAACTACTTCCGGCGTTCTAGGGGCTTAACTTCTGTGTTCGGCATGGGTACAGGTGTATCTCCTAGGCTATCGTCACTTAACTCTGAATGATGAACATTCAAAATTGAATACCTATATTCTAACAAAATTTAAACCAGCTGTAAATATCCTCAGTTACTTTTTGGATAAGTCCTCGAGCTATTAGTATTAGTCCGCTCCATTGCTCACACAACTTCCACTCCTAACCTATCTACCTGATCTTCTCTCAGGGCTCTTACTAACATATAGTTATGGGAAATCTCATCTTGAGGTGGGTTTCACACTTAGATGCTTTCAGCGTTTATCCCTTCCCTACATAGCTACCCAGCGATGCCTCTGGCGAGACAACTGGTACACCAGCGGTAAGTCCACTCTGGTCCTCTCGTACTAGGAGCAGATCCTCTCAAATTTCCTACGCCCGCGACGGATAGGGACCGAACTGTCTCACGACGTTCTGAACCCAGCTCGCGTGCCGCTTTAATGGGCGAACAGCCCAACCCTTGGGACCGACTACAGCCCCAGGATGCGACGAGCCGACATCGAGGTGCCAAACCTCCCCGTCGATGTGAACTCTTGGGGGAGATAAGCCTGTTATCCCCAGGGTAGCTTTTATCCGTTGAGCGATGGCCCTTCCATACGGAACCACCGGATCACTAAGCCCGACTTTCGTCCCTGCTCGAGTTGTAGCTCTCGCAGTCAAGCTCCCTTATACCTTTACACTCTGCGAATGATTTCCAACCATTCTGAGGGAACCTTTGGGCGCCTCCGTTACCTTTTAGGAGGCGACCGCCCCAGTCAAACTGCCCGTCAGACACTGTCTCCGATAGGGATCACCTATCCGGGTTAGAGTGGCCATAACACAAGGGTAGTATCCCAACAACGCCTCCATCGAAACTGGCGTCCCGATCTCTATGGCTCCTACCTATCCTGTACATGTGGCACAGACACTCAATATCAAACTGCAGTAAAGCTCCATGGGGTCTTTCCGTCCTGTCGCGGGTAACCTGCATCTTCACAGGTACTAAAATTTCACCGAGTCTCTCGTTGAGACAGTGCCCAAATCATTACGCCTTTCGTGCGGGTCGGAACTTACCCGACAAGGAATTTCGCTACCTTAGGACCGTTATAGTTACGGCCGCCGTTTACTGGGGCTTCAATTCATACCTTCGCTTACGCTAAGCACTCCTCTTAACCTTCCAGCACCGGGCAGGCGTCACCCCCTATACATCATCTTACGATTTAGCAGAGAGCTGTGTTTTTGATAAACAGTTGCTTGGGCCTATTCACTGCGGCTGACCTAAGTCAGCACCCCTTCTCCCGAAGTTACGGGGTCATTTTGCCGAGTTCCTTAACGAGGTTCTCTCGCTCACCTGAGGGCTACTCGCCTCGACTACCTGTGTCGGTTTGCGGTACGGGTAGAGTATGTTTAACGCTAGAAGCTTTTCTTGGCAGTGTGACATCACTAACTTCGCTACTAAACTTCGCTCCCCATCACAGCTCAATGTTATAGAACTAAGCATTTAACTCAATTCACACCTCACTGCTTAGACGTGCACTTCCAATCGCACGCTTTGGTTAGCCCTACTGCGTCCCTCCATCACTACATACTCTAGTACAGGAATATCAACCTGTTGTCCATCGGATACACCTTTCGGTCTCTCCTTAGGTCCCGACTAACCCAGGGGCGGACGAGGCCTTCCCCTGGAAACCTTAGTCTTACGGTGGACAGGATTCTCACCTGTCTTTCGCTACTCATACCGGCATTCTCACTTCTATGCGTTCCAGCACTCCTCACGGTATACCTTCTTCACACATAGAACGCTCTCCTA
>BNJU01002272.1_pt1 | contig 76476 bp, 132 predicted proteins | sample 8539281 | NCBI WGS metagenome assembly BNJU01 (sample SAMD00202456, study PRJDB9452) | human saliva metagenome | isolation source: human saliva | place: Japan
CAATCGGTAAACTTCCGCGTTATCAATGCATTTATTCCTATCTTCTGGACTCGTGAACTCGGCACTGGCCCAGAGCAAGGTAACTTTGCAGTAACCATATTCTTTAGTATCGGTATCTTCATGACCTTATATTGGCGGTCTCTGGGCGACAAATATGGTCCCATCAAAATCATTAGACTATCCTATTGATTTTGGTTTGCCAGCCATGTTCCTATTAACGAAGTGCCAACCTTCTCCCCTATTATCATGATGCCTATAGCCTATATGTTACTACTCATGATTGGCTTTGCTAAAAGCTCTTAGCTGCGGCCCCGTTATCGTACTAGGCCAAACCTACCTTGCTAAAAAGCATCGACTTTGCATCGGTATTACCCTCGGGGTGAGCCAAACTATCGGCGAGTATCATCGCACCTGCAGTAGGTAACCTTGCGGATACCTATTCTTTTACCTCTTACTTCATGATGACACTCGTACCATTCCTAGTAGTAGGTCTTGGGGACTTCATTGATGCTTAAAAGATCCTAAAAATTACAATAAGGCTGTTGTTTTCTAAATTGGAAACAACGGTTTTTCAATATCAAAAATATTTGAATTTTGCCAAATTATATATTTATACCTTATCTAGTTCTTTCAGTCTATCTTCCATAATAGATATTTTTAATCAATGCCCTTTAGCTTCTTCAAATCTGCTACAGTTCCCAGTAATATAGCTATGCAAAATGTATTTAACAACAAAAACAAAAATCAATAATTATTGTATGCTTTAAATATCCTATTACGACAAGGAAAAACACTAATCACAAAGAAAATTCCGTAAAACCACCAAGCACGCCCTCCTGGAAGCTCCATAAATAAAAGCTACTAACCATCAGCAAAAGAGACAACAAGAGTAAATAAAGAAATCATAGATAAAAATCAAAAATAAACAGTAGTAATCATAAACTCTTTGGTGGCTGGTCCTAATACAATTACTTGAGTAGCTAAATCTAATCCATAAGTGAAAAATTCACACTTATCACACCAAATACAACGGAACTCCATATAAAAAGTAAACTTACTGTCTAATTCTGCTCGTCCTTTCAATTATTTCCCAGCTCAAATCACGCACTGAAAGATTTTTATCTCATCGCAAATTTTTCAATTTGTATGTACATAATATCTTTTATCTGCACTCGGAAATACTTTATGATAAAATAAAACAAACTTTTGGGAAAGCTAGCTTTTTGGTAATAACACACTCATATAAACACACCTCAAACTATCTAGATTATAATTAGAATATCTTATTCTAATATACCTTTATATATCTCCAACTACATCATATCCTTAGTAAGGCTGAAAAACAACCCCCTTTGCAAAAATTTTTCTGCATCGAGGTTAATTTATTTAAAACTTAGTGTTTTAGCATTTCATTCAATATAACTACGTCCGTTTCTTTCACTACCTTGTGCCTTTTAGCTACCAATACTGCAGATAGTTTCATCAACGGAGTATACTGCAAGGCCATCGCCTTTTTGGTAGTTTTGTTAAGGCGAGCTTGTTTATGATCCCATAAAGGCGCCATCAAGGAAATTGCAATTTTACCTGCACAGGATGGTTTCCACCATCACATACGATACAGATGAGACTGCAAGACCATTTACAAGGGTATTCTCAATGATATCTTTACTATCACCTTTCAAAAGGCTATGCCTGCTACGCTACCACACCGGCAGATACAACGCCACAGTATGCAGACAGTTGCAATACCAGATTTGGACGTAAAGAGTTAGCAAGTTAGCAAAGACGAGGCAGCGATACAATTCATCTTCACTTTTACCAAGTTCTCGGCGGTCGTAATGATTGGTACAGACACGGTTAAACCTTGATTACCAGAGCCAGAGCAGATAACGACGAGGCAGGGACAACCACTCATACGCGCATCAGAGCCAGGGTCGCGGCTTTACGAGCCTTACATTTCGTTTCGAGAGATGGATTTTCTTCATCTAACAATAACAATTGTCCAATATTGAGATCCATAATCATTGGATAGACCTTCCTTAGAGTGCAGTATTATACTCAACTTGCTGTTTAATTTGAGGTAGGATACTAGAAATATCACCTGTTAAAAAGCAAATTCGTAAATGCTATCGAAGGTCATGGCATATTCTGTTTTAAAGTACTTTCTTGATTTCATTGACTGTTTCCAGAGACAATCTCGCCATCTACTGATATAGGTTACATTCGTATGGTCATTTTCAATACGAACAACCGCTGTATGTTCATCTGTTTCTGCAGTGATTTCTATATATAGATTATCTACGCCTTCAGCAAGTGAAACGGTACAGAAGTTAGCATCAAGCAATGTACAAGCCATTTTGCGATCTTCGTCTGTAGCAGATTCCAACACCTCAAGTTCACGCTCTGGATGACCTACAATAGCACCCAGTGTAGCGGTAGCCGTTGAGTCCTTTTCGCCCCCAAATTTGGAATGACTACAGATTTTACATTTTGATAATATTCGCCTTGATATCTTGCGTGAATATGGTTGAGAAACTCATCTAAAAGCAGAAGCTGCCTTCGCGTGCGCATAAGCCAATGCAATTGGCTCCAGTACAACCGAGGCAGGACGCATCTCTGACTGTAACAAAGAAATATAATCCATCTTATGACTTCCGCAATAATTTCCACTTCTACAATAACGCCTAATGGAAGGTCTTTTACTGCTACATGAACAGAGCTGGTTTAGAAGTGAAATATTTAGCATACACTTCATTAAATGCTTTGAAATCACCAATATCAGCTAAGAAGCAAGTTGTTTTAACAACCTTGGAAAAGTCTGTACCAGCTTCAGTCAATACGGCTTCAATATTTTTGCATACTTGTTCAGTTTGCTCTACAATGCCCCCTTCAACAACTGTACCAGTTGCAGGATTGAGTGGAATTTGACCAGAAGCAAATAATAAACCGCCAACCACTTTAGCTTGAGAGTAAGGGCCTACTGCTGCTGGTGCTTTGTCTGTAGAAATTGTTTTTCATGATAGATCTCCTTTTTATAAATAAATATAAATTAATATGACTATATTTAAGGCGAGAAACTCATGTTGATGCCTCAATATATAGACTTACCTCAATATATCACATATAATATAAAGTACGTATATAACCAATTATTTAATTGATTTGAGATGCATTAGTCAAATATTGGTTTGAAATAATCACGTTGTACATCAGTTGTTATACCTACATACAACACTGGTTTTCTGGCTTCAACTTCGTCATCGACATTTGCATAGAGTGGAGTTGTACATTTCCATCTGCATATAACAAGCGAGCTTCTTTGCATATATTTGATATTTTGTACCAACCACCGGATGTACTTGTTCTGCATTTTTCTACGGTTAGAGTTTTAAGTGTTTTGAGGCATAATCGTTGCTTTTGGGGATCACGACTAGATACATTAATGGGTCCATTTAAAGGAACTACCGTTGTGCTAAGTAGGGAATCTGTTTAGTTTATTGTTCCTAATAGAAGTTGCTCTGTTACAGGATCAATTTGACCTTTATCAAAAGCGTCATGCTTACTATAAACATAGGGTCATTAGCCTTTTCTTTAGCCACTTGTTGCGCTATTTGTTTTAACATCTACAGCCACGAGATGCATCTTTTTGACCAGTTTTATCTACCCTTGCAATTGGTATATATCAAAATTAGTACCAAAGTTTTGGAAAAATTCCTTTTGCCATCATATTCGACATCGTAGATTTTGAAGGTTCTTCATTTAATTGTTTTTCTACAAAATCACGTGTATTTGTTTTGGATGCAGAAACAACAGTTACATTGTTAGGCACTATCATGGATCCGCATGTGTTTGTACATCCTTAGCAAAGACCTACGCCAGATACAGTACCTTCAAGGCAAAATTTGCTGAGCCAATACTTTCAAAGATTTCATATTATTTTCCTCCCTTGAGAGATTGTGTTTGATACATATGATTCAACTCATTAGCCCAATAATCATGGCTAGAGTCATCAGACATTAAAAGCTGTAAAGATACACCTTTATCTGTAGGAACAGCATAACCAATTAAGGAATAGGTATTTCTAAAGCCATCATATTTTAGACTACCGCGTAAATCGCCTGTCACAGCTGTGCCATAGCGTGTTTGAACAGGTTTATAGGCCACATGCGTTGCATCGAAGCTACTTGTTTTGCCATAAAGTCTACATAAGAACGGACCTCTTCTATACTTTTAGGAGATGATTTCTTATCTGTGGCAAGCATTTTATCAAAGACACCTATAATTTGAGAAGGTAACTTATCATTTATCGTTTTTAGATCTTTAGATAATTTAGCACCTTCAATAGTATTGCTCTTCAGGCCTTGTAATTGTTGTTGGGCCGTCTCTTTGAGTAGATTCTACATATTTAGAGATGAGAATGCTTTGTCGACTGCACATCTGACCCCTTCTCTAAAAATAGTCTTATTCATACCTATAACTTGATCAATTGCATTTTTAGAATAGTTAATAGAATTAAACCACCTATATGATGTCCTTGTTTATCAGTACCTTGCAGTTGATAGAAGGGTAACCATCAAGAAAATCCCCCTTCACTGGTTGCAACAGCTACACCAGTCTGTACTTTCACAACATTATTAATAGTATCAACAGCAGATTTATTTGCTACTTTGAAAATTATCTTGTTCTTGATTACGCAATCTTGCATCGAGTAGAAATATGCATAGCTTCTACAGCTTTCACAGTTGGGGAAGTTGTGCCGTACCTATAACCTAAATCTACCGTATCAGCACGTGCCACCTGCCCCCATACCCACAGTTAAACAGGTGGCACAAAGCCAATGTCATCAACTTTTTATTGAGAGTTCTCATAGAGACCTCACCTTTTTAACAATACACTATATATAGATTGTTAGATAATCTATGCAGTATATATTAAGAGTTTAAAGGAGATCTATACTGCATATATTAATATTATACTATATCGACTATATAACTGTATAGTATAATTTACAAAGCTTACCTTTCTGCTATACAATACATAAATAGACATGTAAAGATGATATATGTATGAGAAATGGAAAAGGAGTGCACACTCGTTGTGCTTTTAACATGATACAAAATTAATTTCCTCTCACTGGGCCTCGCACATTAGGCTGGCATTAGGGGCCTCACCATTTTAGATCTAGCCTTTTAGTTAGTATGCATTTGGTGCTACTCAGGGTACAGGTCTTGCCATTTTTCCATACAATGCTCATATTTTTAGCTGTTGTAACAGCCCAAATTGTAACTAATTTATGGAATGATATAAAGACTTTAAATCTGGACTCGATGCTGGTCCAAAAGGTAGAGTAATGCTGGTTCTATCACACGTGGCGTTATAACACCAGAGCTCATTATAACGATGATTAAAGTACTCATGTTTGTACCCATTATTATTGGTCTTTATTTATCTGCTACTATAACTTGGTACTACATCCCGGTAGGCTTCCTATGTATTCTAATTAGTTTCCTTTACTCTGGCGGTCCAAAACCAATTTCTCGAACACCATTTGGAGAAATTTCCTCTAGTATCATAGGGTTTCTGTATCGTACTCATTACAGGCTATGCTTGGACACGAGGTATCCTTAGCCCTGTTTAATTCCTGCAATTTCATCTACATTGCTAGTTGGTTCCATCATGTTGACGAATAATATCGAGATATTCGTAAATGATGAAAAGCCATGGACGTCACGTTGCCAATCGTGCTTGGTCGTGAAAGAGCACTCAGCTTAATGAGTATCTCATATATTTTCAATTTTATTTGGATCATTGCTTGGATTATAGTAGGCCATATGACATGGTTCGCCTTATTAGCATTCCTTGCGGCACCACTAGCTTTTAAAACAATTCATACATTATCTACCAATACGGATGAGTTCCAACTAGATAAGGCTATGGGTACTACCGCTGAGACAGCTATGAGTTTATCAACTAATGTGGGCGATTGGACTTATCATGGGCAAATTATTTTAAAAATGAACATACTTATATTATAGGTTCTCCATAGTTTTAGTTATGGAGACCTATAATCCTTCTTGATGAGATAGGAAATTATTTAGTACTATAGATTTAATGTTTTTATATGTAATTGATTGTATAAAGGGTGTGTCTAATAGAAAATTTTTAGCATTGGCGACTACTGTAATCATGGCGGCGCTTTGATTAATCATGAGCTGTGGTAACGACAACAAACAAAAGCTGCTAGCGATGGCAAACAAGTATTAAAAAGATTGGGGCAACAGCAGTACCTCACGCAGAAATTTTGGGACAAGTTAAAGCCAATCTTAGCAAAAGATGGTATCAATTAAAAATCACAGAATTTCACTGATTACCTACACACCTAACTTGGCTTTGGGGACAAAATTGATGCCAACTTCTTCCAGCACTGTACCTTACATGGAGAATTCGCAAAAAGCTCTCAAAACTTGACTTAGTATCTGCCGGTGGTGTTCATCTCGAGCCAATGGGTTTGCTCTCCCAGTAAAATCAAAGATTTGAAAGATCTTCCAAAAAGGCACTAAAAATCGCTATTCCTAATGACCCTACAAACGGTGGCCGTGCATTATTGTTATTACAAAAAAACAAGGTCTAATTACATTAAAGACTCTACAAACATCTTATCTACATTGCAAGATATTACTGCGAACCCTAACGAATATCAATTCGTGAGAATTAAAGCGACTACAGTACCTCGTTCCCTTGACGATGTAGCCTTAGCGACTATCAACACTAACTTTTGCATTAAACGCAGGGTCTTAACCCTGGCAAAGATGCATTGGCAATTGAAAACTAACGATTCCCCTTACGTAAATATCGTAACTGTACTTAAAGGCAATGAAAATGACCCTCGCATCAAAATTGATGGGTACGCACTTCATAGTCCTGAAATTATCAAATTCATCCAAGAAAAATACCAAGGTGCTATTGTTCCTGCATTCTAAAGGTATACCAAAAGAGACCACATCAACGTGGTCTCTTTTTTATGATATCAGTCCCCAAATCTAAAAGGTAATAAACCCTTCTAATTCAACAACTGTATAGTCCCTCTTAAATTCGCCATTATAATACGAGGTGTTTCAAATTCAGAAATCACCTGACGACAAGCACCACATGGTGCACAAGGCCCTTCCGTATCGCTTAACTACGGCAAGGGCTTTAAATTTTGTTTGCCCTTCCGACACAGCCTTAAATATAGCAGTTCGCTCCGCACAATTAGTTAATCCATAGAAGCGTTTTCTATATTACACCCTTCATAGATGGTTCCATCTTCGCAAAAGAAGGTTTCGCCCGCCAAAAATGTGAATAAGGACTATAGGTTTTTGTCGCGAGCCACAATAGCACTGATTGATGAGCTTTTTGAATATCCTTTTTCTTTCATATTGCACTCCTCACTCTACAATATCTAGTATAGTATCCACTACTTTAGGGTGCAGTATTACCAATAGTAATCAGTACTAAATAGGTCTGGTAGCATTAGTGAATAAGCTTTCATCAGAAGCATATAGTGTAGCTATCCTTTCACCCATACTAACAGCGTCCCCAGTTTTTGTGCATTACAATACCTGCACTATAATCGATGGGAGCCATCTTTAACAGTCCGACCGGCTCCAAGCATAACGGATGCAATCCCGCATTGTTCTGTATTCATATGGGTAATATAACCGTCTTGAGCGCTATCACATCATAGGGTAAACTGGCCGATTGTCAATACTCACTGTCATCATCGATAACTCGGCTGTCTCACTCCTTGAGCATCAATCATTAAACGTAATCGTTCTGAAAGCGCTATCCAGAATCTAGTGCTTGTTGCACGCGATTAGAGCAGTTTCGTAATCACACATATGACTCAATACGAGCATATGGAGCCATGATAATACATTCATGCGTTAAATCCTCTGGACCATGACCTTTCAACGTATCAATAACCTCGCGAATCTCCAAAGCATTTCCAATAGCATGGCCTAGCGGTCGATCCATATCCGTCAAAATAGCCTTAACTGAACGACCATTTTCCTTTCCAATATCTACCATTGCTTTAGCCAATTCACGAGCATCCTCTATGTTTTTCATAAAGGCACCACTACCATACATCTAACAAAATTGCTTGAGCACCAGAAGCCAATTTTTGCTCATAACAGAGGATGCAATAAGAGGATACTATCAACAGTTCCCGTCACATCGCGCAAAGCATATAGCTTTTTATCAGCAGGTGCAAGCCCTTCCGACTGACCAATAACAGCAAGACCAATTTTATTAACTTGATTGATAAAAGCATCTTGCTCTAAAGATACCTTTAAATTTGGAATAGATTCCATCTTATCAATAGTGCCACCTGTATGACCAAGTCCACGTCAGACATCTTAGCCACCTTGCCTCCACAAAAGGGCGGCTACGAGAAAGCGCAATAATAAGTGTGGTCTTATCTCCCTACGCCACCTGTACTATGTTTATCTACGGTAATCCCATCAATATTCGATAAGTCTACCATATTACCTGATTGAGCCATAGCCAAGGTCAAGGTTCCTAGTTCGCGACATTCATACCATTAAAAACTATGGTCATCAAGACGCACTCGCTGGTAATCGGGAGTTTCCCCTTTACATAGCCATCTATGACAAAGCGGATTTCTTTTATCTGATAACGGCAAGTTCGCCCTTTTCTTCAGAATAATATCATACATACGCATAGTTACCGCCGATTCAGAAACCACCTAAGCATAGCCCTGGGTGGTTTTCTATATACTTCTTCGTTCAAAGTGATTCTTTAGTAACTCTACAGCACACTGGCTCCAATTCGGCTGACAACCTTCTGCAATATAGGCTTTCATATCCGTAATAGAGCGAATACCACCGCTGACCTTAATCTGTACATTAGGACCAATATGCTTTTTAAAGAGTCTAATATCTTCAAGGCTTGCACCATGCTTCACCAAATCCAGTAGATGTTTTAATATAGTCTGCGCCACCATTTTGTAATACATTTGCAAAGCGCTACCTTTTCCAGAATCTGTAAGATAACAAGTTTCGATGATAACTTTTAAAATCTTATCACTACAGCCTTTCTTAAGCGCCTCAATTTCGCTAGTTACTGCTTCAAAAATCACCTTGCTTTGCATCTCCAAGATTAATAACCATATCAATTTCAGAAGCGCCCTCTTCAATAGCCTATTTCGTTTCGTGCCACCTTTACCTCTGTTGTTTCATATCCTAAAGGGGAACGATAACGGTACATATGTTAAGTTCTGGATATGCTTCATGAGCGGATGCTACAAAATCTGGAGAATACAAACAGATGCAGTTTTATACCTTAAACCATCCTCACAAACTTCTTTTAATATCATCCCCATGTAGCTGTAGGACGCAATAATGTATGATCTACATAAGCTAATAATTCTTTTCCCCAACATAGTACCTCTCCTTACTAAAAGAACGACATTTGTTCTGGTTCTGGCTCTTTATGTAATGCATCTTGAGCAGGCGATTTTTATCATCAATGAATGGTTCTAATGGTACGCCTGTAATCTTTAATAAATCTGGTAAAGCTATTAACGCCTTTTAACTTAGCGACTTCTAATACAACCTTTGCTGGAGTCTCGCATCATCCAGTGCATAGTGATGTTAAGCTCAACTCCAATGTATCAGCCATTGTATTCAACTTATGATTAACCAGTCAGGCCATACAGCACGTGAAAGCTTTAACTGTACATGCATAATCTAGTTCTGGCCAAGGATTTTATAATAATCTAAGTAGCACGCAATACGTTCATATCGAATTTCGCATTATGAGCACCATAATATTTCCTTTTTAAATGATTTTCATAAATGGCATTCCCACAACTGATCAAAGGTCTTTTCATGAAGAACATCCTTCGGTTGGATACCATGAATTTCAATACATTCATCATCAAAACTCATAAACGGAGGCTTGATGAGGCTATATGCTTTTGGTAATTTGTCCAGTCCTTTACGGTAATAACCGCCAGAGCACGCACTATTTTTAAATTTATTTGCTGTTTCAAAGTCTAATGCAACAAAAATCTAACATGGGACTCCTTTCAAAATCTATATATAAAATTATATTCATTTACTCTACTTATTATAGCATGAAATAGACTATAATCTACTGTTCAAGGTGACCAATAATCACCTCATTCACACCAATTTTAATTGACAGATAGGCCCTCAGTATGTGAAAAATTATTTAGATATGTATGTAGTATGGAGGTTGCAACATGGCAGATGACAGATTAATCGTTGCCCTTGACGTATCCACGATGGATGCAGTGAAAGAAATCGTATTATCCTCGGTGATTCGGTTAGCTTTACAAGGTCGGCATGGAGCTATTCTACGCCGAAGGAGCAAAAACAATTCGTTTTTACAGGAGCAAAACAAACAGATGTTTCTTGATTTGAAATTGCACGACATTCCAAATACCGTAGCCCATGGCGTTTGCTTCTTTAACACGTCTCGGCGCTGGTTTAATTACTCTACATGGTCAAGGTGGTCCTGTCATGATGAAAAGCTGCTGTTGAGAGCGCTCGTGAGAGTGGGAGAAACTGGGCGTTGAACGACCCAAAAGGTATTAGCCATCACTGCATTTAACTAGCTTTCGACGATGAATCTTGGACTGCTATTGGTGGTCAGCTACCAATTTCCGACCAAGTCATTCGCCTTGCAAAACTCGCTAAGGACTGTGGTATGGATGGTGTTGTATGTTCCGCATTAGAAGCTAAAATGATTCGGGAAGCATGTGGCGATGACTTCCTCATCGTTACCCTGGTATTCGCCCTTCCTTTGCAACAACAGACGACCAAAAACGGTTTGCTACCAGCTAGTGCATTGCAAGATGGAGCATCTCGCCTTGTTATCGGTCGACCTATTACACAAAGCCGAAAAACCCTCGTGAAGCGGTTCGTTTAATTATTGAAGAAATGGAGAAAGTATCCAAATGATGACAGAACAAGAAGTAAAACAATTACTAATCGACACTCAAGCTATTTTAGAAGGTCACTTCCTTTTGACATCTGGTCTCCACAGTCCAATGTACGTTGAAAAATTTAATGTATTACAACATCCAAAATATACTGAAAAACTTTGTAAAAAGATTAGCTGAACCTTCGCAGATCAAAATGTAGAACTTGTTATTGGACCTATGACCGGCGGCATCTTACTTGCTCACGAGTAGGTAAAGCGCTTGGCACTCGTGCTATCTTCACAGAACGATGAAAAAGGCGTTATGACATTACGTCGTGGCTTTAAAATCGAGCCAGGCACCAAAGTGCTTATCGTTGAAGATATCGTAACTACTGGTGGTTCTGTACAAGAAGTAGTAAATGTTGTCAACCAATCCGGTGGTGAAATCGTAGGTGTAGAGCCTTCTTGTTAACCGTTCTGGTGGCAAAAGCAGAATTTCGGTGTACCTCACGAAAAAGGTACAAGCATTACTTAATCTTGAAAGTTCAACTTATAAACCTGAAGAATGCCCTCTTTGCAAAGACGGCGTAGCTATGACAGAACGCGGTTCTAAACACATCAAATAAATTTTAACGACCTATATACATGCATGGGTCGTTTTCATAGGAAGTTAATAAAAATATTCCCAGTCCATCAACTACTGTCTATATTTATAAATAGATACAAAAGAGCTCCTTCACTGAGGGCTCTTTTTGTTTCAATATAGTTATTGTGTGTGAGAGAGATTCTGATACAGAATGTATCACGTAGAGTATGTGAGCTCTATGGTGGCCATGAATACTTTCATGACCACGTACTCTATCATTATAAGAGATATGGACTCATAAAAGTATCGTTAGTTTTGTGTAGCTTGTGGCTGCCTAATTCACTTTGTTGTTGTGGTGCATTGCCATTAGTTTGTTGAGGTGGTTGGCCTTGCATAGACATTTTGACCTTATAGGCATTTGACCATTTGAATGCATATACTGACCATTATTTGGTCCCATACCATCTTGAGGCATCATTTGGTTTTGACCATTTTTGGTGCATATGTTGACCATTATTTGATTCATACCATCTTTGAGGCATCATTTGATTATTTCCATCCATCATATGTTTGTCCATATGCATATTAGGGATCATCATGTCTATGTGGCTTTCTAAACTGTTGTTCATTCGTTTTCATCCATTCACCAAAATTTAGGTAAATCATTAACAGCAAAAAGATGTACATGCCCCTACAACACAAATTACGGTTAAAAATCGCATGCTATTATAATTCGTCTCATAGGGTCCTCCTTAATCCACATTGCTGAAAGTAACGTTCACGCACACCGCGAAGTTCAGTACCAACAAAGACGCATGTAAGTCCACCAAAGAGACCTACACCACCAGAGTACTAAAGTTACAATGGACAATACTGGAAATGCAGTAACATTCTCAAATGGTTGCCATGAGCTACCTAGTAAAGAACAGAGATAGCCGGTGTAATAATGAATATAAGAGCACCTACAATATAGGATAAAGCACTTCCAATGAGAGCAAAGTCTTTAGATGCTTTTTAGCCATCCCCTGGTAATTGAGGTAAAAGACGCTCTTTATAATCATCAAATCGTGCATAAATTTCCTGCATATTAACGGTTTACTTTACTACCATCTTGACTCATTGTATCTGTAATGATACCTGCATCTACGTAGGATGCATATATTTCCTCTGGGTCCCTAAAGATTTAATGATCTCACTATCAGTAGAACCCTTTTTCATAACCTACGGCAAAATGTTTCTTCATAAACCTCTATAATACTCTCCACATCTGCAACGTGCTTTTGATATATATTGCACAATGCATCTAGCTATTTTTGTTCAGTATATCGACTCCTTTCAACAGGATATTGATGACACCAGAAAAATCATCCCATTCTTGACGCATCTTGATATATATCTGCTGACCTTCGTCGTGATATGATAGTATTTTCCGTGATGGGCCTGTGAGGACTCCTTTAAATACGTTTCAACATACTTTTCTCAGTCTGTTAAACAATGGATATATCGTTCCTTCAGATATTTCAATATATTCTGAAATGGTGCTTACGATTTCATATCCGTAGCGATCATCTTTGTGTTAATAATGCTAGCACCAGCATGTCCATAACACCTTTTTAATTGAACTTGCATAGTTCTCCCTTTTTAGGCTGTGCTTGCCTGCCAATGTGAAAGCTCTCTTACGGTCACTATCATGTACTGACAAATACATAATAACATAAGGTACCTCGGAACACAAGGTACTTTTAGTAAAAAATATTGAGAACTTAATATATTTTTCTATTTCTAATCTATAAACACAGTTATTTCTGCATTTATAGGGAAAAATTTTTCAAAAATTTTTCTATTTTATGGTATTTTTATACAAAATCTATTAAAGCACCCTATTATAACATAAAAAAATCCTCATCTAAAAGGAGATGAGGTTTTTCTTCACTACAAAAAAGTAATGCTATTATTGGAATATCAATTAAAGTTTTATTTACTAGATTCTAATTTGAAGACCTTCCCCTAATTTAAGCTGTGCGCTCTTCATTTTTGCCGTTATGAGTATAGGATACCAAAATTGTATCTCCAGGGCTCTTAGCATCAATTTGTCTCTTTTAATTCCAGTAATGTAGTAATATCTTTACCATCAATTTGTGCAATCGTATCCTTCTGCGAGACCAGCTTGTCGGCAGGACCATTAGAATCAAGTTGAACAACAAAAAGTCCATCACCTCATAGGTTTACATTATTGCGCTGCTGCAGTTTGACGGTCTACAGCCCACACCCCAATATAAGGACGAATGACCTTACCATTTTTAATAATAGAATCAACAATTGTCATCGCAGAATTAATTGGAATAGCAAAAGCCCATACCTTCAATTCCCTCTTTAGAGATTTTAGAGCTATTGATACCAATTAACTCACCATCTGCATTAATGAGAGCACCACCTGAGTTACCTGGATTAATGGCTGCATCAGTTTTGAATCAATGGGAATCGTTGACCTTGATCATCAATTGTACGTGCTAAGGCACTAATAACAGCAGAGGTAACTGAACCTTTAAACTCAAGACCTAAAGTTGCCATAGCAATAGCTGGCTCCCCTACTTGTAAGGTCAGAGTCACCCAATTTTTGATAGGTTTAATATCTTTTTGAGGTTTAATTTTTACAACTGCTAAGTCCGTCTGTGAATCTGAACCTATAACAGTCCCCGTCACCGTACTGCCATCAGACAATGATACTGTAACCTCCCCATTTTCTAGCCCCTGCCACCACATGTTTATTTGTTATAATATGTCCGTCATTATCGATAAGCACACCAGATCCGACACCTTCTCCAGCATAGATAGTACGGTTAAAAATATCCTTTTGAAATACTTGTGTTGTAATCCCTACTAGCTGGCCCAGATTCTTTAGTCGCTTGTACTACATAGGTATTACGCGTTTCAGTAATGAAGCTTAGTCTGTTTGGTTTGTTCTCTCACGTTTGTTGGTTGCGTATTAACAGGGCGCCCAAAGAAATAATATCCTCGCCTACCCCAATACCCAAAGCAAGAATACACGCAATTACTGTTTTCTTATATTTTTGAAAAATGTCATGTAGATCTCCTTATATTCTTCTTAATATTCTTCTACATCACCCATAACGTCTTAATGATGATTATAAAGGTAAAATAAGAACCAAAATCATAAATCATATAATTATGATGCTTTATAAATACGCACGTCTCACACTAATTCAAAATCATCTCAAAATCAATTTTTATAAAATTGATTTTGATGAACCTAATATAGTACGTCTGCTTTTTACAATGCAAGATATCAATTTATAACTTTTCTTATGAAAGTATAATTATTATAACCGTATATCCTCCACTAGATAAATACCTAGAATCCTAGAAGAAGCTGTATAGAATGTATTCAAATATCTAAAAATCTAAAAAACATAAAGGCGTTACTAGCCGTCGCTAGTAAATGCCCTTTATCATATAATTGAGAGTGTAAGGACTGTTGAGAGAGAGGTATATGTGATCTAGATAAGCTTTTGAGAGAACTTATTAAGAGAAGTTAAAATATTACTTATCTAGAGTCATAGTCAGCCTTACTTAAATAAGTATACATGGAATATCTAAACTATCAAAGTAACTATATAAACAATTCTTAAACCTTTGATTATATCTCTATAATAAAATCTCTATAAAGTCATATCTAATCAACAGCCACGAACAACGTGAGTATAATGTGAATGCATATTCTCGATACTAAACGAATTTATACCCTACACCCCACACTGTAATAATATGCTTACTATCGGATGGATTATCCTCAATTTCTTCACGTAAACGATTAATATGAACTGCTACAGTTGCATAATCACCATAGGAGTCAAGTCCCCATACACGAGAATACAATTCTTCTTTGCTAAATACAATATCACGGTTACGCATCAAGAACTCCAACAATTGGAATTCTTTCTTTTTGAGATGAACTTCTTTTTCATTCACCCATACTTTCATCATCTTAGGGTCGAGACGGATTTCACCGGATTGAATAGCGTTTAGTTTCCATTGCATCGCGCTCTGTTAAACGTTTATATTGCGCCAACATAGCTTTAATCTTCGCAATCAATACAGATGGAGAGAATGGCTTTTCAATATAATCATCAGCGCCTACGCCTAAGCCACGGATTTTATCGATATCATCAAGACGCGCAGTTACCATAACGATTGGTACGAACTTTGTCACAGATTTGGCGACAAACTTCAAAACCATCCATTTCTGGCAACATAACATCAAGGATAATAAGGTCTACAGGAGTATTTAATCTTGCTCAATGCCATCTGTACCATTAGTCATAATCGTTACATCATAGCCCGCCACCATTAAATAATCACGCTCAATATTGGCGATATCCAAATCGTCTTCAATAATTAAGATATGTTCACTCATGATTCTTCTCCTTGCTTAGGAAACTCTAATATTATACGTAGACCATGTGGCCTTACATTTTCAATCATAACTCGGCCTTCAAAGATTTCCATAATTCGACGGATAATCGACAATCCTAGGCCACTACCTTCTTGAGGATTCGTACGAGACGAATCTACACGATAGAATGGGCGCATCAGACGCTCTAGAGATTCTGGCGGTACACCTGGATCCATCATCACTGATGACACAGTATACAAAATCATCATCACTCGTTACATCTATGACGCAATGACCAATATCGGTCATTTTATACTTAGCACTATTGTTCAACACATTCTGCAAAACACGTTGTAACAATTGTGGGTTAGCATTGATAAAAGGTGTTTCCGTAGCTATACGGGCCTTAATCTCAAGCCCCTTCGATTGATACGGAGCTAAATGATCTTCTACAAAGTCATGCACAAACTGACCTAATTCAATTCGCTCAGATGGACGAGATTCTTTTTTATAGTTCAATGTTGTTATGAGGAATAGTTCCTCTAACATAGAATCCAAATCATTGGCCCGCTTCAAAATAATCCCCATATATCTTTTTTGTTGCTCTTCCGTTGGTGCAATACCATCACGAACACCTTCAGCATAAGCTTTAATAGCCGTCAACGGAGTTCGTATATCATGGGATATACCAGCGAGTAGCTCTTTCTGTTGTTCTTGTTCCATTTCAATCTGACGATTTGCCATTTCTAACGACTTTGTCATGTTCTTAACGTGAATCATGATAAATCGTGTAACAAATCGGTTAATAGCAAAAAATGTAACAATAAAGAGCAATATGGAAACTACGATAATATAAAAAGATACGGATTCCATTAAGCTATCACTACCATGGGTAGCACGCCTAATCGCAATATGGTATACATAGGAATGACGTCCATCGTACTTTCTCATTTCATAAACGAAAGTATTATTGGATTGATATACGATGCCCTGTAATTCAGGATTAACATCTATAAGACCAACAATGGCGAAGCACTATAGATTTGTGGATTACCGTAGTTATACACCATGTTTCCTTGATCGAGTACTTCAACATATACTTCCTTTGGATCAAGTAGGCTATAGCTAGGCTTAACCAAGCTATTAATTAGATCATTTTCTAACCCATAAAAGGTAATGGTTTCAGTTATTCGACTGACACTTTTAAACTGTTGTTCCTGCTCAATACGCAAATAGTAACCGGCATTGGCCAATATGCAAACCTGTAAAATATAGCAAAAAATAAGATAATTGCTATTAAAATAGGTACAACAAACAGCACAACATTGGATATCCAAATTCGTATTTGTAAATTCACAGGATTACCTCAATATCATAAATAGTAGATACTCTCTATAGTTTACGCTATTTTTAATGCTTAACGTAAGTAAAAACACGCAAATATCCAACATATTTTTCACTATTCTTTCATACGTAGTTTATAATTGACTGATTATTCAAAGGTACCTCGACCCTTTTAATATCTATACTTTTCGTAAAAATTATATTTTCACGCATCCCATGTATCTTATGGCGATATGAAAATTGGTAATATCTGATATTTCATAGTTCCTTAGTCTCCCTTTTTAATAGAACTTGTCTATACTGTTTATAAAAAACTAAAAATATAAAATATAAGACAACTATTGAATCTCTTCATTTAATAAAACAAAAATATATACTGGATTATACTATTTCTCTATGAGGATAGCTTTAAATATGGTCAAAAAGAGGTTCCTAAGAATCCTCTTTTTAAAAGTTTGAATTAACGACGATTTGCATCGAAGAAGTTAATAGCAACTTCTGGGAACATAGCGTAAAGTCAATACGTCTTCGTCAGTGATACCATTGTAGCCTTTAGAAGCTAAATCTTGACGGTAACCTTCCAATTCAGGTTCGATAAGATCTGCTGGACGGCAAGTAATAGGTTGTTCATCACCAATGATAGTTTGACGAATTTCATCAGAAATAGTACCAGGTAATTGACCATATTTACCACGAACAAGATCTTTAACTTCGTTAGGAACCATTTTGTAACGGTCGCCCATCATAACGTTCATCATAGCCATTGTACCAACGATTTGGGATGTTGGAGTTACCAATGGAGGGTAACCCAAGTCTTCACGAACGCGTGGCATTTCATCCATAACGTCAAAGAAGCGATCGCCCATACCCATTTCGTTCAATTGGTTTTGAGTATTGGACAACATACCGCCAGGAATTTGGTAACGACGAACAGCTGGGATTACATCACTAGCTGGTTTCAAGTTGAATTCTTCAGCGATTTGTTGTTTTACTTTACGGAAGTGGTCAACTAATGGAATGTATTTATCAAGGTCAAGACCAAGATCCCATTCAGTACCTTTGAACATTTCAATCATAGTTTCAGTAGCTGGTTGGCTAGTTGCATGAGCGAATGGAGAGATAGCAGTATCGATGATATCTACGCCAGCTTTAGCGACTTCCAGTATGTAGTACTAGCAAGACCGCAAGTGAAATGGCTGTACAAAGTCGATTGGCAATTCCTGAAAACGTTTTTTGAAAGTAGAAACCAAATCATATGCATCAGCAGGTCCTAACAAACCGGACATATCTTTGATACAAAGGGAATCAGTACCCATTTCTACCAAAGTTTCAGCTACTTTCAAGAAGCTTTCAGTTGTGTGAACTGGAGAAATTGTGTATACCATAGCGGATTGAACGTGTGCACCAGCTTTTTTGGAATACTTAATAGCAGCTTCCATATTGCGTGGGTCATTCAATGCGTCGAAAATACGGATACGGTCGATACCATTTTTTACAGTGCGTACAGAATGCTTCTACTACGTCGTCGGAGTAGTGTTTATAGCCCAACAAATTTTGACCGCGAAGCAACATTTGCAATGGGGTATTTTTCAAATTAGCTTTCAATTTGCGAAGGCGTTCCCATGGATCTTCATTCAAGAAACGAAGACAGCTGTCATAAGTAGCGCCGCCCCAACATTCAAGAGCTTCATAACCAATATCATCTAAAAGGCCGAGCACTGGTTCCATTTGTTCGTAGCGCATACGTGTTGCCAAAATAGATTGATGACCGTCACGAAGAACGGTTTCGCAAATTCTTAATTTTTTAGCCATGTTAATCCTCCAAATCGAAATAGTCTGTGTATGTAACTTTATACACTCATCAAACAACTATCTCATACCTATTTTTACGATTTTTCGATGTCTGCTCACACTAGCCAAACGCGCTAAAATCGTAATACATACTTATATTAGACTACTTATAAAATTCTTTGTCAACAACCACATTATGCTATTTACTCATAATTTCATGTATTCAAAGATGATTTTTTTCGTGATGAATATCACAAAAAAACTGCAGAGGAACTAGAGTTTAGCATGTATGTTTAATCAAATTAATTTTTTTGTAATTGCTCATTTTAATGAGAAACTAAAAATTATATCGTAATAATTTTTAGTTATTATTAAATACTTTTCAAAAATATATCGGTATTTATAAATGTAGTAATTCGATAAACATCGGTATGCTTATAGGGCTCATCAATTTTATTAATAACTTAGTCGATATTTTTTTAAATGCATAAACATACAAAAGAACCTGTCCATTTTACGGACAGGTTCTGACCTAATCTTTAAAATTTAAGAGTTCCCATTATCGACATTACTTCTCAGGCTTAACCTTTTTAGGCGCAGTTTCAGGACAATATTTTTACCTTCCCGTTTTACCTGAATAGAAAAGCCCCTTCTCCTTCTTTAAAAATACTCCATCTTGATATCAAGAGCATTTTACCAATTATAGTCTCTACTTTTTCAGATTAAGAACTCACGGTAAAAATGCATCTTCTTTTTGCTTTGGACTTTGGTGAACTACTGGCTTTCTTAGCATCTCGCTCCATATTGAGCATAGTATCTTCGAAAATTTTCCGTATCCTTAAAATTTTTTTCATCATATCCGCATCGGATAAACCTTTTTGGATTTTTAAACTTTGCCATGTGTATCTCCTATCAGTTTCAAAAATTGCTTTTTTTACGCGTACTGGTTCAATACCAGACATACAATATTGATCAGGCTTAGGACAACGTCGTTTTCGGCAGCCCAAGCAATCTAATTCATCATTTACGAGCACCTTAAAGGTTCCCGTCAGAGGTCCCCATAATTTAGGGTCCAGTAGGGCCAAAGAGTGCTACTACAGGCTTATTTAAAGCTAACGCAATATGCAGAGCTCCCAGTATCAGCAGTAACTACTACATCACAACTTTCAATTAAAGCCCTAATTCTTGAAGCGTCGTTTTTTCCTAACATATTCAGTACAATTTTATCAATGTCCTCATCTGTTAGCGAGTCCATCAAGGGTTTGTATTGAGTAGCCTCTTTAGGGCCACCTAAACAAACAAAATTTGCTCTATATTGAAGGGATTTAATGAGGGAGTACCATTTTTCCTGAGGCCACTCTTTCGTTGCCCAAGAGGTGCCCTAATACTAGCCTCAATGCGTAGAGGGTTTCTACCACGCCTCGATGTCAAAAAAACGTCATTATCAATCGATTTCCATTGTTCTTCTGCCCAACTATGTAAATTTGATGGCACCTGAAAATCCATGTGGTACAGCGTATTAGCACTAGATTCATTTAGTGGAGAACTGCTTTCAACACCGCATTTAGCTATGTTAAGCGATGTATCTAAATTTGCATGTTCAGTAACAGCCTTTGTTAACAACTGAGCTACCTCTACATAGCGCTTAATCACGTGTTCTGTACTAGGCTTCGTTTTATAGTTAGTAAACAACCAATTCAACTCTTTTTGTGCCACCAAGGCCAAGTCTAATGGGGGCTCCTGAAGCTAATAGTACTAACCCTGTTATAAGACGTCCTTGCACATCAATGGCTACATCAAATTTATAAGGTTCTAATTTGGCCTTAAGATCCCACCACATGCGCCACATTGGCAGGGATATGTAGTTTTTTAGAATGAGCCTCGTATTCATCCCGTTCCCAGGAATTATCTCATCTACATAAGGGATTGTCCCTGTAAAAGCTCTACCATACTAGGCGTTACAATCCAATGCAACTTAGCATCAGGATACTGTTTCCTTAATCCACCGCGGCAGGTGTAGCATGCAAAATATCACCTATGTAACTAAGGCGTACAAATAATATATTCATAGATATCCTTAGGGTACATACTATTATAGGAATAAAGCCTTTATAATGAAGAACATTATAAAGGCTTTTTCTTAAGATTTCTTTTTACTACCACTACTATTTGGATGATTTAGAAGATGTAGTATCTTCTGTTACCTTAGTAGTTTCTTCACTACCATTCTTAATGATGTTTTTTACATCTGATAATGTCAACTCATTAAATGTAGTAGGGTGGTTGTATTTGTAAACTGGATTGAAGCCTACACCTAATTTACCAGTGTAAACAGTCAATGCATTATTGTCCTCATCAACACGAGCGATGTAGATGGTTTTGTCCATATCAACACCGATAAAGCGGAAACGCCCTTCAGGGTTGATAACACGCCATCCCCCTTCAATGCCGTTGAACATGAAGACATCCCCAGTTCTCACATTATCGTAGAAGAAGTTATCTTCATCGTAGAATACACCGATATGACCGATATCAGTAGCTTGCATGTAAACGCGACGTGTATCGTAGTTAGCATCGGTCCGATAAATGCGATATGTGTGTTCTTGAACTTTTACCTTCATATACACCACATTTGTCGCTTCAGAGTACGCAGCATCTACGATTTTACTGCCCCGAGGCAAGTCTTCAAGTTTGGTATCAACTTCGTGTTCTGGATCATCCGCATTAAGACGAGCCATGACAACATCTCTGGAGTCATATAAACCCATGACAGCATAGTTACGGTCTGGCATCCAGTTGAAGTAACTAATCGAGCGGCCCTTCAAATCGATATTTGTAGGCTTACTTTCATTAGCCTTGTAAATTTTCAAAGAGTTTTCTGTAACAACGGCCATAAATTGACGGTCATAGGATACATATTTAGTGCCTTCCTTCACATCAGGGAAGTTTTTAGTATCATCTTTTGATGCGCCTGCTACGTTAAACTCTGTAGTCGGTGCAAATATATATTGATCAAGGTATAGGTATACCCCACCTTGCAGAAGAATACCTACCGCAAAGGCGCTCAGTACACGCGTAAAAGGTTTCATCTGTCCTCCTATTTCACGATAAACGCCGTTGGGATCATGCGTTCCCCTAACAAATCGGCAGGTTTATTTACGACTTTACCATTTAGGTACAAAGTAGAACTAGAACCGCCATCTAAATTTGCTGCAATGTAGCAACCTTTTTCAAAAAGAATATCTTGTACGTCACGCAAGGTAGCACCAATGGAATACCCTGGTTGACGACCATCGATTACGAGAATAGCACTGTACCATCTTTCTTTTGACCGATAGCAGTACGAGGACCTACGCCCCAGCCACCATCACCTTCGGTAATCATCTTCTTACCATCAACGATAAGAGGCGGACCAAAGGTAATACCTTCCATGGCCTTCATATCACTAAGCTGAGTTTTATCATAGTTACCAGCGATAAGATTACCCAGATTTGAGAAACCTACAAAGTCTACGTCTTCATCAGGGACCCTACATCCTTACCGATAACGTACTCACCATCATGCAAGATGAAACCATATGGCAAACGGCCTGTACCAGTACCATTAGGGTCGTGGAAACCACCGCCATTAATCGCTGCTACAGCATTATTCATTTTGCAATATTGCTTGTAGTATCGCCTTTTTCTTGAATATTAGCTGCTGTACCTACTTGGATACGACGAGGATCAGGAATTTCTAAAATATAGCCTACATAACGAGCAGACTGGATTTTTTTCAAGATTTTAAAGTCTTATCTTCACGAGCATTAAACTTTGAACAAATCTTGGCTTTTTAACAACCCTACAGTCCCCAAAATAGATTGTAACTCGTCTTCATTAAACAACCACGTAATGTAATGAGGGATGGCGAGATTGTAGATAGCACCAATAACAGCGCGCTTTACATTATTAAATGGTCCAAGAGCACCACGAAGGGTGATGTGACAACGGTAAATAAGAACACCATAATGATGAACTTTACCCAATTCTTTTTGAACAATGTATTTCTCCTTATAAATCAGTGAAATGTTTCAGTGCTAATGCGTTCTTCAAAATGCTTGATATCCACCGCATTGCCTACCCAAACACGCAAAATATTATATGGATTATCACCAGTATGAGCCCAGCCAGACTTCATAGCCATGCCCATCTTGATACCAGCTTTCTTAGATGCCGAATCGGTGAATTCATTTTTATCTCCATATGGATAGCAGAACCAAGGATTATCATAATGCCTACTTCTTTAGCAAGTGCCTCTTGAGCCTTTGTGATATTTTCAATTTGTTTCGCTTCAGACAATTGACCCATTTCTATATGTTGGAAACCATGATTAGAAATAGTGATACCATTTTTGTGCATTTCACGCACTTGATCCCAAGTTAAACGAGTCCCAATATCGCCAGGATTGATAAAAACAGTTGCAGGGAATCCATATTCTTTCATAATTGGATATACGATAGAATATGTATCTGCATAACCGTCATCAAAGGTTAAAACAACAGGTTTTTCAGGCACTGCAGCACCATTTTACAACATATTCATACAATTGTTCCATCGTCAATGGATTATAGCCGTTATCCTTGAGGAACTTCATTTGTTCTCTGAATAAATCCTCCCGAATAACCGCATCATTATCTTTATCGTCGCCGACTTTATGATACATAAGAACAGGAATACCCGATGGATGTACCATCTTAACTTCTTTTGCAGGCGGTACTGAACTAGTAGGTTCTGTTTTTTTGTGAAAAGCATGCCACAACCTGCCACAACCATTGCCAATACCAAAACTAACAGTGTTACCAACGGAATCCGTTTCATAGGTCCTCCTCTATTAGAACACAATTATATACAGAATATTATAACATTTCCATGAAGAATAGTAAAAAAGTAACGCTTTATTAGTACTTCATCAATCGATTTTCGAGGTCTAGGATACATAGTTTCATCTGGATGCCTATAACACCTGAAAGCCTAAATTCATATAAATCTTCAGTATCAAAAATCATTTAAAAACTTCTACGATTATTTAGAGCTCTATTGTAATCCGTTCAATAATGCTTTAATATTCTAATTATAATACACATTACTAAAAATTATGCTCATCCAATAGACAAAGGATTTCTTATGAAAAAACGCTTAAGCCTTATACAAATGGACGTTCATGTAAACGAAGTGGAATACAATTATGACGCGTCCAAGAGTACTTTCACAAGCCCTATCAGAAAGTCCTGACATTGTCGTCTTGCCCGAAACATGGAACACAGGGTTTCATCCATCTAAGGATTTAATCAACATTTCTGACAGAAATGGAGAAAGAACAAAAAGCTTTATTAAGTACATTCGCAAAAGAACACAATGTAAACATTGTGGGCGGTTCTGTAGCCGTAGCAAAAGAGGATTTAGTATTTAATACATCCTATGCTTACAACCGTAAGGCACGCTCGTAGGAGAGTATTCCAAAATGCACGGATTTAGCCTGCTAAAGAGGACCAATACTTTGCTAGCGGTACACATACCACTCATTTCGAATTGGATGGTATTCCTTGTAGTACGGTTATCTGTTACGATATTCGCTTCCCTGAGCTCGTAAGAATGGCTGCATTATCAAATACAGAGTTATTATTTGTACCTGCTCAGTGGCCTACCATGCGTTTACGCCACTGGCAAGTATTAAACGAAGTGCGCGCCATTGAAAACCAACTTTTCTTATGTGCAGTCAACGGCTGTGGTACTGTGGGTCGAGTCCAAAGTACTGGTCACTCCGCCGTATACGATCCATGGGGTACAAACCTCCTTGAAATGGACACCGTGGAAGGCATCTCATCTGTAGATATCGACCTCACCGTAGTAGAGGATATTCGCAATAAAATCAATATCTTTTAGAGATCGCAAAACCCTGAACTCTACAAGCTATAAAATAAAAGGCACATTGTTTTTAACTACCAGCTTAAACAATTCATTTATAGATGGTCTGCGCATAAAACAATGTGCCTTTTTATTTTTACCCTACTGTATTAAGAAAATAAATGACTCTAGTTTGCTCTGGATTAACGGCCATGCCTGCAACAGTAAACATATTATATGAATAATCAAATTTAAAGATGTAGAATGTGTACTCTGCGTTAAATGGTCGCTTTACTTCTTTATACGAATAGTAACCTAAATATTTTTTCTGTAAAGTCTTATTTTTCATCATTAGACAACACTTTATCAGAACTTAATTTACTAGTATCTTGCTCTAAGTCCAAAACTATTTGATTATTCATTTGGTTAGAGAGCTCACGATCAACCTTTTCGCTTAATATTCTCATTGCTTAGCGCCATTTTATATTGATACATATTATTGAATATATTAGTTACTTCAATCCATTCTTCTGGCAATATAGTGAGACACGTATTTTCTATAATTTGTCTTAACATCTTCGTACGGTTTAATAGAAACACGTTCAGCCTCACCCTTAGTGATAATAACCTTAGCATGATTTTCTGCATCTTGAATATAAGGGTTTTTAGTTCTGATGGTTTGCCCTGTAAAAAGAAACTTGAATATACCGACCATCTTCAATCGCCTTAGGCGGCTTTAAATGAATATCAACCTGCTTAGCAAAAAGAAGGTATTTTTTCTTTGGAAAACCAGACAAATCATTTACTTTATCTATATCTATATGATTGTAATATTCCTTGTCATTAACAGGGTACTTACTGCTTTCTCTAAAATTAATGGCCTTTACAATTTGTTTTTCAATTTCTTCTCGTGTATAAGGATTTTTAATAAGGTCTCGTTGTGGCGCACTTCTTATTGTTCTATTATGTTCCTCAATATGAGCGTGCATACGTGATTCTACCTCTCGATGTAGCAATATTTGTTCATTAAATGTTTTTAGCAACGGACATAACAGCATAAGATAATTCTGTTTCGCCCGTAACTTTACTTTCCAAATAAGGCATAACTTCTTGAGGTTGTACTCTATCAAGTTGAGTAGTTTTTGCGCCTAATGGCGTTGATACAGATGGAATGGATATCTGCTCAGCATTTATTATTCCTATATTAGCAAACAATGCTATCACAACTAGTACAATTTCCTTTTTGAAATTCATTCAAGTCTCCATCAGATAATTATATTAAAAAAACTTGCTATACATCTCATATAGTAAGTCATATACATTAAAACTCAATAAGCTTTCACATATCCTCTGGAACCTGTTCTAGAGGTTTATTTTTTACTATTGCTTCTTTTAGAATATCAATAGTATCTTGCACTTCTTGTTTATCCTTTGTATCTAGGATCATGAAGGATGACACGATTTTAAAGAATCTTCACCAAATTGCTTTTAAATACTCTTTTTCCACTTGATTAAGTTCATGGCGTAAGTATTTCATAGATAATAACCTCCCCAATATATTTAATCTAATATATTAGAAGTACTTGTCTATAATTCAAATATTTTCTATACACATCTTTCAGCTAATAATAAACAATTTAAAAATTGTAAATTAATATTTTTATCTCATAAAGCATTTACATGAATTCTATAGAAATGGTAGTATTAACAATACAATAGGATTTAGTTATTAAGAAAGAAAGGTAATGACTATGTTTTCATTTCTACAACCCAAAGAGCAAAATCATTAGTTCCACAAAGCATGATTAGAATCTATATTATAAATATAGATTGCAATCATTAATTGGTATTTTTATAGGTTATGCTGCGTACTATATTGTTCGTAATAACTTTTGCCTTATCAACACACTTTTTATCAGATATTCTCCATATGAGCAAAACAGAAATTGGTTTTGTTATCTGGTGGTATGCTTATCGCTTATGGTTTAAGTAAAGGCTTTATAGAGTAGTCTTGCGGACAAAAGCAAGTCCTGCCAAGTTTATAGCCTTTCGGTCTCATTGCTGTGCAATTATCAATATCTTTATAGCTTTGCCGATAGTCTCGCCTTCTTCTTAGTTTTTAGTAGTACTAAATGGCTTTTCCAAGGATTTTGGTGTGGGACCATCCTTTATCACCTAGCTAAATGGTACCCAAAACAGGAACGTGGCCGTTATGGAGCTATCTGGAATATTTCCCACAATCTCGGTGGTGGTATCGCTTTGCATCAATCGTAGGCCATGCTATATTTCACTACTACAGATCACTGGCAATTGAGGAGTTATGGTGTACTAGCGCTTATTGCAGTTATCATAACGATTGCATTTCTTTCTTAATCAAGAAAAGCCCTGAACGTGAAGGCTTACCGCCAACAAGTGAAATCATCGCTGACACGGCTCATAAAGCGCACAGAAGTTCTGAAGCACCGCATATGAGCACAAGAGAAATCTTTGTAAAATACGTATTGAAAAATAAAAACGCTTGGTATGTATCATTAGTTGATACCTTCGTTTACATGATTCGCTTTGGTATGTACTTGGCTTCCAATTTATTTATTACAAGTAAAGGGTTTCTCCAAAGCAGAAATGGCTGTTGCCTTTTTATTCTTTGAATGAGCGGCTATTCCTTCTACTATTTTTGCTGGTTATATCTTCCGATAAATTCTTTAAAGGTTATCGCATGCCACCTGCAATCATTGCTATAAGTGTTATCTTCTTCTGTATATTTGGTTATTAGCAAGCAGTCTCTCTTATGGGTTACTTTCTTCAGCTGCTATTGTAGGTTGTTTTAATCTACATTCCTCAATTCTTAGCTTCAGTACAAACTATGGATATTGTACCACCATTTGCAGTAGGTTCTGCTGTTGGTCTTCGTGGATTCATGAGTTACATTGTTGGTGCAAACTTAAATTTACAACACTATTTGGTGTTTTAGCAGATAAATTTGGTTGGAATGCAGGTTTCTATCTTTTATTAGTAGCATGTGTTCTTTGTATTACATTCTGTGTATTGGCTCATCTTGGCGCCAAAGAATTAGATGCTAAAGAAATTGAGTTTGAACAACTTCAACCAACTGAAGCTAATAGCTAACACCTAACAAATAAATCCTATAGTAAAAAGGTCGTAATATGTATTAATACATGTTACGACCTTTATTCCCCCACGAAAGGGAGTCCTATATAACCGATGTGTTTTCATCAACGCATAGTTCTCGAAATAATGAAAGCACAAGCCACAATGATACCAAGGACTATACTCCCAGCTACTATATAAGGCCAGGTAAGTACATCACGTACATCATTCAATATTTTTATATCAAAGATTGGCATATAAAGTAGTAAGTTCCCCAAAATCCAACCGACTGGTCCTATGAACTTTAGCTTCTTAATCGTATCCATTTTATCTAGAATAGACTCGGTTACCTCTGAGATCCTTTTCGACAGATACGTGATCTTTATTAATGTAAAAGCCTTTTTGAATATTCCGTTTCAAAAGCCCACTCTTGAACAGAAAACGTAGCAGTACCATCAACATTTTCATCTCTTTATATTTAGCAGTATCAGTAGTACCTACGTCTACCTCACCCCAAGTGCCCTGTTACCATCTCATAACCACTATCTACGAGTTTCATATCGGCTGGTAGTGCTTTTTCCACAAAACTTGAGAAAACTGGTACGCATCTCTTCTTATCCCAACTGAGCCAAAAGCTTGTTATTACTATGTTTAACTAACTTATACTCATACCCAATTTTTCCATGAGTATCAATGTAGCGTATCTTTCCTAAGATCGTATATAGATCCCTTCGGATACGTAATGTCTCACCATAATTAAAAACCATAAGCTTCTCTCATACTGAAAAACTACACACATAAATGTATATTATTAATTACTATGATTGTACACATAATATGAAAGTATGCCAATACGGGTATAAATCACCTTTCTTTTTGCACATAATGCGGCTTGAATACCACATTATACTTAAGCAAGGTGATTTTTGTAACTTTCGTTACCACACCCGTATAGCGGGTGGTTTTATGATTCACGACTACATCGCAGAACCAGTCTAAAAATAATCAAATAGGGACATCTTTTATTAGATGTCCTAAACTATTGATTATGCTATTATATGTTTGAGGGCGGAGAAAGGTTCTACTATGAGTGATACCAATAGAGTCTAACCTACAATCTTTAAATGAAAGTACTAACCGAGTTGAATTTAGAGGTGGTAATTCTCAAAACAAACCAAAACCTCCATCTAGTGCTAATCAAACACTTAGTTCTCTGAGCTGATATTAAAAGTAAAAATAAAATAACGTTATAAGTCTATTGGAATATCTGGAAAATCAAATTCTTTTATCAAAAATTCCTCTTATTCCATCATAGTATATCTTTTTATATCTAGGTTGCTTCATTTTTAAGGCTACCATCATATCCTTAATTCCGTTTTCACAAGGTTCAATACCTAACTCTTTATATTTCTCTACATTGCTATTTAACCGCCCTCTACATAATAACGTACCATCTTTATATACTTCTACAAAATGCTGATATTTACCATCGTTAAAATATGAATCAAATACACTTTGATTCAGAACAACTGCTGCTTTTCTCTGTTCCTCTTACCTTATTTGCAGTATGTATACCATATATTCAACCGATATGTGCTTAAACCCTAATATAGTAGTTACTATTAAAAACTAATCCAACATACTTGCCAATAAATCTAAATTATTTGCATATAATTTGTATATCACTAGCATGTAGAGGTTGAGTAGTCAAAGTAACATCCGTGAATTGATATAACCATAATAGTTAATGCAACAATTGAGATAATCCCACTAAACATCAAACAATATAATGTTTCCTCAAATGTGTAGATCATCACGTACGTCATTTGTATGTTTATAGATTTTTCTAGCAATGTAACCTGGAACAATAAGTAATAAAAATAGCTAAATGATTTTCCCATAATCTCACCTCTTTCTAATCCACTATATCATGATTATCTTTGTTCGCATCAGATATTATTTAGTATAATAATACAAAAACATATCTCATTTACCGATATAAAGTAGTCCTTTATACGTTTGCAATATTATTTTCAGGCAGAGTCTCATATTCACTTCGTCAACGTTTAAATACAGTATCTCATAGATTGAGTGCCAAATATTAGCTCCTTTTCCCCCATGTACACCTTATCCACCAATACTATTCTTTGTTTTGTATTGTAAAATTTTTATTAATCATAAATCTTCCTCACTTTTTGCAAGTACTTGCTTCATGCTTTCATAATCTCATCTGTAGTAGCATAAAAGCAATATCCTCTTGTTCTTTCTACAAGGTAGAGTGTATATTCCTTCATTGAACCGTTCCTGCAACTCACATTTCATAGCTCCTTCTTTTGCACTTCAAGGATATGGCTCATCCATAAACCAATATTTCGAAGTACATACTGGATGCTTCTTTGTTTAGACTGATTCTTGTAATACATTCCTTTAATATTACAGATGCGTCTTTTATTAATTTTTAAATATCTTAAATTGCAATATAGAAATTGAACAGTATGTAAATCCACTATTTTTATTAACTTCTTCTAAAAAGACTTCTTGTGGTGTTTTTGTAATGTAATATCTTACGTGGTAGTTATTACACCAGTGAAGAGTTCGGCGTAGTGTATGTTCTGAGATACTTTCTATTCGTTTTCCTTTTCGGAATAAAACGACGAAGTAAACTGTTATGTCTTTCGTTAGAGCCTCGTTCCCCAAGCTGAATAGGGCCTTGCAAAATAGATAGATAGTATCTCATCTTCAAGATCAGATATATCCGCAAATTCTAAACCATTATCAGCGGTTATCGTCTTACATAACAATCCTAACTCCACATTGTTTCTAAATGTACTTAACCACGTTTCTAATGTTTCTTTTACATCATGAGAACGTGCAGAAGGACAGCGTAAAGCTATATATAATCTACTTTTTCGTTCTATTAAAGAAATCAATACATCATCTGTTTTTATCTTTTTGTTCTACGAACAGTGTCTATTTCCCAATAACCAAACTTTTCTCGAGTTTCAATCGTAGTATCACGAAGTTCTATTGACTTTCCTAGTTCACGTTTATACTTACTCGAAAACGGACTTTCTTAGTGAGCGATGTGTTACTAGAGGTAGATCAATAGCTTTTTACCCCAAATAATCCTTGATGAAGATAGTTATATAAAGTTTTAGTACAAACCATTCATTACGTGCAAATATACAATGACGTTTAGCATATCCGACAACAGCATCAAAGGACCAATGTTCTTTACATACTTTTTCTTCAACCCAGAGTATGAAAGACTCTATTGAGCCTAATTTCATTGTATTAAATGAGCCAAAACGTTGTTGTTCATATGTTAATTGCCCTGAATCTGCTAAATATACAAGACGAGCTTTTACCTTGTCGAATTTGGACAACTCGAACCACGTTTTAGTTCTGTATAAATAGTGGTTCTAGAGCGTCCTAATACGGTGGCTATTGCTGTAACAGAATCACTGGCAGCGATTCTCTTTTCTACATAAAAGCGTTCTTCTAGGTTTAAGTGTTTGTACGTAATATCGTGTTATGATTAATATAGTCCATAATGATTACCTCAGTTAGATTATATTTTGGCCACCTAAATCTATAACACAAAGGTTCATATGGATTTTTAGTTGTTCAATTTTCAATCTACAATTAAAGCTTTAATTATTGAATGTGATGGTGCATATGGTTCACACATGTATTGATGCAAATAGCATTAGTCTTACACCACCCCTTATATTATTTAAGCATCGTTTTTCTCACAATGAACACCAATAAATCATATGCCCCTTTTTGTCTCTATAACAAAAAATCAATCAATAAAACTAAGTTTAACATTAATTTTTGGCATAAATGGTAGGATTAAAACCTATGAACCATACAATGTTTTTCGTTTTTCAAGGCAGCGCCATAAGCCACTCATCCACGTTTCCATGTATGGAAAAAGCACCCACTATTGTGAGTGCTTTGTATTTTCTTTGAAATTAAAAATGGAATATGATATGCGGAAACGGTGTCATTGATGTAATCATTGCCATAATGGGCCATATAACTAACCAAAATGCGCTGGAGCATGAATCGATTTATAACTCTAATTCCTTTTCATTAAACTTATTTTTACAGTAAAATCTCGCTCCCTATAGTAATATAGGGCATAAAAAGGTGAATTCTTGTTTTTGTTCACCAATTGTTAATTTACCAACAATAAAAACTCATTATCACTAACATCTGAACAATTAACTTCATATTCAACCTTAGGGCATCTCTATTGCTTCATCACTTGAAACACTTTCTAAAAACTCATCATTAATTTCAATATGGTATTCTTTCAATGCGGGATCTGAAAATTTCAAATTACTAGCTTTCATTGATACTCCTTATCGTTAAGATGCATATTTAAATTTTGTTTTTTATCCATTTGAAGACTTGTAATCTAAATCCTTTATATTTATTCCCATCCTCTATATTATTGAACCGAATTTTTATATCATTATTTCGATATCTATCATCTAACTTATATACTCTGTGCAAATCATCTATTTTTATGTATCCCACATTCGCTTAACAATTTATCAAACTCAACATCTGACATTACATCCCATGAGTTCAAACATTTTTAACTCTTCATCCGTGAATTTTATCATACTGTTAAAGCCTCCTTTATACTATCTTCATCTATACAATTTATCTTTTTATACAAATAACCTTTTTAGATTCAATTTTCAGGCAAAAGCACTGGATTAATAATCCTACTATATCCAGTTTTATACTTTTCATTGTCTCTAAACTTAGCAATAATACAATCAAAATTTAAGTACTGCTCTAATACATTTATAAAATGACCATCTAAAATCCGTGGATAACTCTTAGCATCTTTTTGTTTAGAAAGGCGTTTTCTAAATTTACATAATGAAGCCTTATATCTTGCATATGTTTCTTTACAGGTTAAATCATAGGCATTATCCACATTTATTAGAGTTTCTAATACAACTATTTTACTTTCAGAATACGTTTACACATTTACAAAAATTAAATGCGCTTTGTTTATCTTCTATATAAAATAACACCCTGCGCCTAACCAATCTTTTAATCTACCTCTCGGCTCATAAGACTTTGTTTTTAATAATTATCTTCATAAAAATTACTCTGTGTCCCATGGTAACATGTATACTTCATCATGCCACCCAATCAAGTATAAGAAAATGACTGTTCTAGAATTATCTCTGACAGAGTACATGTTAATCTTCTCATCTCACTAATCCTTAAAACATAAAATGGATAATCATTTTACCATTAAAATCAACTAATCTTTTTCTTTTTTATTATATCGTTAAATCACAGCTACCACAAGACACAAGATATGGTATTCAAAAGACTATATATAGAATAAAATAAGGGCTTACAGAATCACCTGTAAGCCCTTATTTTATTAACTAGTGCGGTTGGCAGGGACTTGAACCCCGCACGAGCGTTAACTCACCACCCCCTCAAGATGGCGTGTCTGCCATTCCACCACAACCGCATGGAATACAAATGGTGCCTCAGGACAGAATCGAACTGTCGACACACGGATTTTTCAGTCCGTTGCTCTACCAACTGAGCTACCGAGGCATGATTTTTTGTAAAAATGGCGACCCCGATCAGATTTGAACTGACGATCTTCGCCGTGACAGGGCGACATGTTAACCGCTACACCACGGGGCCGCGTATCAACTCGCGTTGACTACTTGTACATAATATCATGGATTTAAGAGCAATGCAACTATTTTTAAGAAATATTATTACAAATCTATGAAAATAATTGATTATATTTGATAATCGTTATTTTATAGCTTTTTATAAAAATATCTCTATATTATATTACGGAATCCACCCTTTATCGTCATAATTCGTCAGTTTTCACTAATGGTACAATTTTCTCTATAAAGCTATAATAGGTATAACCTTTACTAGAAATCATCCTATTCTTTACTCAATATGCTACAATATGTATATATTCAGTATGAAATGACTCTATAGAAACATGAAAAGGATTCGCTGTGAATAAGTTCAATTCAAAAGGTTTTATTATCACTCTTATCATAGCTATTATAGGAGCGATGGCCGCAGCATGGTACTTCTTATGGTATGTACCACATACACCAGCCTACACATTAAAAATCATTCACCAAGCAGTACAAGATAAAAGATGCAGACGAAGCATTGCGCCACGTAGATATAAAATCCATTGTAAAAACATTGTAGAACGAGAAAGGCAGTAAATATGTCGATATATCTACTCCACTTGGTAAAGCTACAATAGCTGACTACCAAAACATTTGGACCAGCTCTCATCGAAGACGTAATACGGACATATATCGAAGATCCTGACAGCTTTAAATCTGAATCACCTACCAATAATACCACTACAGCAAATGATGATAATAAGTCTATGGTAGATCGTCTTGTAGAAGGTCGCCTATTTAAGGGAACATGATATAGAGGTTAAAAACTAAAGTCAGAAGATAATGGTGATACAGCTACTGTAACTGTAACAATACAAAATAATAAAAGAATATGACAAAAAGATATAAGAGTTTTGATGCGTCATTTTAGGAGATGGAACATGGGTAATTTACGATATTCCTGATATCGAGGACCTATATACTATCACTAGAAAATAAATATCTTTGTCTTTTCTAACATTTTTAAATTGCAAATCTTAGAAAACGTAAAAGAGCTATGTTGTTTTTCTAGATGAGCTGTTACATTGTAAAACCAACAAAGGACAGTATCTACTGAAAAGTATACTGTCCTTTTACTATCTATAGTCTTAACAATCGTAAGATCTCATGTGAGGACAAAAATCATACATAACTAGTGTAAATATAACTAAATCCATTAAAAAGTGAGTTATCATCCAAAATCTACAATAGCCAAGGTTACAGTCACTTGGAGATAAAGCGTTGTGCATCATCTATCATATCAAAGCGCCACACATGGGATGTCTTGCCTTTTACTAGTAAAGTTCCTAACGCTGTTAAGGATCCTTCACACTTTACAGGGCGTGGGTGGTTATGATTACAGATTGTCCCTACACCAGAAATTTATGAGACCTACCAGTTCATTGCTCATCATACCTGCACTATCTTCTGCAAAGCTAATGTAGCACCACCGTTTAAATAGCCTTGTGGTTGTTTGTGAAACTCAGTTAAATTCATTTTTGCAATACATGTAGTATCGCTCGTCATACGAGGAGCATCAATTTGTAAGGATTCAATTAAATTCATAGTGTTCGTTTCTCCACACAATACGCCTCTAGTCTATCATCAAAGACTGTTACACCTAGTCCATCTCCATCGGGAACATGCATAACACCATCTTTAAATGTTAAATCTGGATAGATAAGATCTCGTTCAAAAATATCTATTTGAGTCAGATAAATCACCTGCCATATAGGAATCTCCCAATGCAGCTAGTTGGACGTGAACCATTTTAGAAACACCTGACTCAACCATGCTCCTATCAATATGGAATGTGACGTTCTCTACATAGATTAATAGCTGCCTTTTGTTGGAATAAGTCCGCCCCATTCGCCCTACTTTTTACATTCAACACATCGATTAAGTCATATTCAATAGCATAGGACAAATCATCATGCCAGATGGACTCATCCAAACAAAATTGGCGTATAGATTTTTCCAATCGTCATCATTAAGACATTCCACTTCCAATCTCTATAAGATTGAAGGTTTGCCATCGCAAAGGGCTCTTCAATACAAGCTAGACCTAAATCATCATACTGACGCACCTTATCGATTTCTTGATACGAATAGCTTCGATTTGCATCAGCCGCTAAAACTAAATCTGGGTAATGTTTGCGAACTAAAGCTACTCGTTCATAACCATCTACAGGATTTACCTTTAATTTAATCCGCTTACAACCACTTGTAACATGGCACTCTACAATATCGAGTAATTTGTCTATTGGTACATCACCGACAACGACACCACTTTCAATAGTATCTTGTAAAGCTTGTCCCATAATATAAGAAACAGAGTTTACACCTATTCGTTCGCAATGAAGATGAATGAGTGCATTTTCTAGCGCCGCAATGGCCATAGGCATATTATCTTGATTGAGCCAAAACTGTAATTGTCGTACATAGGTCATGAGCGGTTTAGGCCGCATCAAGCGCAGATTAAAGATATAATCATCTACTAGGTTTTCCAACAGGTTTCTACTGTCTCAAATGTATAGAATGGCTCTGTGAAAGCTACGCATTCCCCGTACCCTACATAACCTCGTTGATCCTCGATACGGATTACGATGGTTTCCCGCTCTTTTACCTCCCCCTTGGCGGTCTTGAAGTTAAAGTTCAGCGGCAATTTAAGGCGATATGTAGTTATACTTTTAAAGTTTAAAATATCATTCATAGGCGCCTCAATTCTCTAATTTCAGTTCATTGCGCAATATTTTTGCCCGTTCCATTTCGAGGCAATGCGGTTAATACTACATATTTCGGAACCTTATATTTCGCTAAAGAATTAACCATAAAGTCTATAATTTCATCTGTAGTCATGCTTTCACCATCGTGAAAGTCTATAAACAGCGCTGGCAGCACTTGTCCCCATTTATCATCCGGTACAGGAACAACCGCATTCTTTTCACTGCTGGTAATATATACACTAAATCCTCTAGTTCCTTAGGATAAATATTTTCACCCCCAGAAATGATGAGGTCCTTACGGCGATTCAAAATATACACAAAGCCATCCTCATCGATGTAACCAATATCATCTGTACTAAAATCTCCATCGATAGATTCCTTGTTGATATACCCAGACATAACCATCGGGCCCGTCAAATGAATTTCGCCTACCCCATCCGCATCAGGGTTATCGATGCGAACCTGCATACTAGGCAATGGCTTACCTACAGATTCTCGTTTATCAGGATAATCCAATACGGAAAAGGTAACGCTTTGACTAAAGGTTTCCGTCATGCCGTGGAGTCTTAAAGATAGCTGCGATTTCTTTTCACAAGCATCGATTAGTGCCATCGGAATGAACTCTCCACCGAGCAAGATAACGCGTAACTTATGATGTGTAATATGTGACTCCTAATTGAGTCAGAATGGTAGGCACTAAAGACATCATATTAATATTCTCAGATTCTATAAGTTTGAGAACTTGAGCTTCATCATATTTAGGCAAAATAGTGACAGCCGTTCCATTATAAAAGAGATCTCATCAAGATAGATAAACCACTCACATGAAACAGAGGCAGTACCATTAGCCAATTATCCTGCTCTGTTTTTCCCTAGTACCTCTTGGGATGCTTGTACATGAGCTTTAATTTGCCCCCATCGAAGCGGTACAGACTTAAATTGCCCCGTAGTAGCGCTCGTATTCATGATAGCAGCTATGTCTGCGTCCGCAAAGGTCCAATCAAAGGAATCCTCGACCGCTAAATCCGATAGAATACTTTCTAAAGTTTCAAACTCAATTGTAACAATTGAATTAGCAGCCTCCGAACCAACGGAATGAGATAACTGATTTTCAACAGAATCTGATACTATAGGAGCAACTAAATTTGATACTTGAGTTTCAACTGCATCAGGCAATTGGCTACGTCGTTCTTTACTATGTAGTACGGCGGTAACACCTAATTGATCCAATTGGTTCGCTATTTCGTTTGGCTTAAGATGTACATTGAGTAGAAGTACCTCTTTATGAACTAGTATAGCAGCCAACACATACATTGCCATGGTCACAGAATTATCGGATAAGATAGCTACTCGAGAGGCTTCTAAAGGCGCTAAATTACGAGCTACATGGAGTACGCCACAGTATATATCGTTATAGGTATATTCATTTATACATATGCGATCAGGATAGTGCTGTGCACCATGACGTAACCACTCCATCGTTTCACCTCGTATCTAGATCTAATCACTAATAGTAATCACTAACTACCAATAAGTAATAAAGCAATAAATAAATAAATAATAAATAGTAAGTAACAACTAAAAAGTAAGTAATTACTAAAAATGTAATAATTGAAATATGATAAGTAAAGAGATATTACAAGAAAGGCGCCTCATGTAGAGGCGCACTCGATCGTTTTAACAGTTAATATAATCCGTAATATAGGACTGTATCGACTCCTATTAAAGGAATTTAGGGAATTGTTTGAAGTTAGGTTTGCGTTTTTCTTTGAACGCGTCGCGACCTTCTTTTGCTTCATCGATTGTGTAGTACATCAATGTAGCGTCCCCTGCGAATTGTTGTAAGCCTGCAAGACCATCTGTGTCCGCATTAAATGAGCCTTTCAACATGCGCAATGCCAGTGGAGATAATTCAAGGATTTCGCTACACCATTGAACTGTTTCTTCTTCCAATTTATCGAATGGTACCACAGTATTAACCATGCCCATTTCATAAGCTTGAGCTGCAGTGTATTGACGGCACAAGAACCAAACCTCGCGAGCGCGTTTTTGACCGATCATGCGAGCCAAATAACCTGCGCCATAACCAGCGTCGAAGGAACCTACACGAGGACCAGTTTGACCGAATTTAGCATTTTCAGAAGCGATGGTAAGGTCACATACGATGTGCAACACATGACCGCCACCGATAGCATAACCATTAACCATAGCGATAACAGGTTTTGGAATAACGCGAATCAAGCGTTGTAAATCGAGAACGTTCAAGCGAGGTACATTATCTTCACCTACATAACCACCGTGACCACGTACGCTTTGGTCACCGCCGGAGCAGAACGCTTCTTTATCTTCGCCTTTTCCGTGGTTAGCACCAGTCAAAACGATTACGCCTACTTCGTTATCTTCACGAGCTACTGTGAAAGCATCAATTAACTCCATTACCGTTTTAGGACGGAATGCGTTGCGCACTTCTGGACGGTTAATAGTAATCTTTGCAATGCCATTATATGTTTCGTAAATTACATCTTCATAATTACGATCCAATACTTTTCCAATCAAAATTTGCTCATGGACTCAACCTTTTCTTCTGTAAAAATCTAACACCGCTTGTTTCAAAAATCTGCGGTTTCTCTATATGTACATTATGTCCCGCCCTTCAACGATGACGATGATTAAAACTTGGCAACTTGCCAAATACATCTCTTCCTATTGTAGTATATTTTTGTATCTAATGCGCCACTCACATATAAACCTTTGACAGAGAATTTTTCTAATTTATCCCCATAAGGCATTACCCTGCCCTGAGCCACGCAATGTACAGGCTAAGGCGTACGTACTATTATTGGATCGACGTAGATAGATTAATTCCTCTACTCCTTCTGAAAGCTGTTTTTGACTCTCAAAAATAGGAACCTCTGCCCATCGTGTAGCAAACCAAGCGCCATCATGCTCTTCGATGTGACTCTGCTAAGTCTTCATCCGCCTTACGGCGTTCAGCTCGCTCAACATCAGAAGCGATACCTGAGAGCCACTTTCAAGAACGATACCTTTGATTTTCACGTTCGTAGTGCAAAAGCATAAGAAAGCGCAATACGCGCACCCATGGAGTAACCCATGAGGTAATAACTTTCACCAACCATATGATAAATAACTGTATGCAAGTCCTCTATCATTTGAGGAATTGTATAGGCCTTATCCTCATCAGGAATATCTGAATCACCATGGCCGATCAAATCGATACGGACCACACGATACCTCGGCAGATTAATAGAATCCCAAAGTGTAGCTCGATTCAGAAAAACCATGGAAACATACAATGGGTTCACCTTCTCCAACCACAGTCAAACCGTAGCGGTACTCGCCCAAGTCAAAATACATACGCTGAGCTGGATTACATAAAGCATTATCTACAATACTGCAAAAATACTGACTCATAGTAATGCCTCCATATCAACTGAAACTTTTGTATATTTCCTATGTAACTGTCGACTATATTCCCGGTTTGTAGGAATTTCAATAATATGAACACCTTTTTCTTGATTAACCTTAGTTAATACATCGGCAAATTCATCAGGTCTAGATAATTTAGTATAGTCACAACCATATAATTTAGCTGCTCCACTATAATCTAAGCCTTGTGACGTAGAGAACAAATAATCAAAATGCTTTGTTCCCTTTTGCGGTAAGTATTCAAAAATGCCGCCTCCATCGTTATTATGCAAAATAATCGTCAAATTTAGATTGTGCGTTTAGCGACTGCTAAGCCGTTTAGATCATGGAATAAAGACAAATCTCCCGTTACAGAGATATGTAGGCAGTCCATTTGTGGCAAGACCTAGTGCAGTTGAAACGGTACCATCGATACCATTAACACCACGATTGCCGTAAAGAACGGCATCTGACTCACCAGAGAACCAGAAGTAATCAAAGTCGCGAATGGTCATACTATTTGCCACTAGCACTTGGCTATTATCAGGAATATGCTGTTGCAACTCGCGTATCGTGCGACCTTCAAAACAACTTGGTTCTTCTATGGCTGTACTTAGTTGAGCTTTGCCAGCTACTTCTAAACTTTGCCAACTATTAAGATATGCATTAGATTCGTTCTTTACAGCGTACAAATGCGTAAACATGTCGATGCTTGCTTGCATGTGTATGGTGGTTTTCCCCGTTGGATTCATGGAGTCCATTGTAGGATTTATCTCTATATACTCCACATTATCCCAACTTGCCACCATCTGTTGCACGCGTTTAGACACAACCATTTGGCCAAACTGAATCACACAATCCGGCTTTTAGTACAGGCCATAATTCTTTATCCGCTAAAAATGCATCATATGCTGGAAATCACAACATCAGAGACTTGTTTATCCTGAGTCATGTTGTTTCATTACTACGATTGCTAGTAACTCATGATTGTCATCAATAGCACCAGCCTTATGCCAGCGTCTTACATTGAGACAATGGATCCGCCAAGATAGGAGCTTGTAAGTTCTCCGCAAAAGGAGTGAATAGATTCAACTTCGTTTACATCGATTTGTGGACCAGCTAAAATAAGAACTTTCTTATATTGCGCAAGCAATCGATTAGAGTTATTAGTGTTATTATCAGTAGTATTTTTAGTATAGCTTACGTTACTTGCTTTACTTACGTTACTTGGATTACTTGTGTTATTACTTCTATTCTGATAGCTAAATACATCACCGTAATTAGGTTTAAATACTTTGTAAGGGCTACGTCCCGCTTCAAAGTGCTTACGATCTAGTTCAGGCACTAATGGCTCAAAGAGGGGTACATTGATATGAACTGGTCCCTTTTTGATGTCCATAGCTTTCATATACGCCTTGCGAGCTACTTGGCGTGGATATGTATAGTAATGGTCCTCTTGCGGCACCGCTAATTCTTCGTAATAGTTTACGGCTGTACCAAAAATCTTTTGTTGATCTACTGTCTGTGGAGCCCCTACATGCAACAAGGTATGAGGTCGATCAGCAGACAATACGATAAGAGGTACCCCACTATATTGAGCCTCTAAAATAGCGGGCAAATAATGAGCCACTGCCGAACCAGATGTACAAACTAACGCAGTTGGTTCTTTATAAGCCTTTGCAATGCCAAGTGCCATAAAGCTAGCAGAGCGCTCATCTATATTCATATATGTTTCAAAACCTTCATACTCCGTGAAAAGCATAGCCATCGTGGTAGAACGAGAGCCTGGGCTAAACACAGCATGCCGGACGCCGAGTTGGTAAAACTCATCTACCAAGGCAGCAATATATTCGTTCATTATATTCCTTTCAACAACTCCCTAAGGGTTTGGAAATTTATTATAACGCATCCAAAATGGTGCATTTTGTTATTAGTTTCTGCGTACTCTTCATCCGCATCAGAATCGGCTGACGACCTACATCCTCGCATAGCGCATAAAGAACATTATCCATAATGAGGGCAGATCGAATAGCAACGATGACGATGCCGTCCCCATATCTTTCATAAAAAGCCAAAAGGTGCTGCATACATGCCGCGCTCATCGAGCTTCGTACTTTGTAGCAATGCCAACGCCTTTTCTCGCGGTTCACCGCCGAGAGCAGTGTGGATGGAGCAACTTTGCCCATTCCACGAGGATTTTGTACTATCCTTTTGCAGTAATAATGGTGCGCAAATGATAGAGATGCGCCAGCTCCATGATACCCGTTTCACCTATTATAACCTCCGGAGTAATAGATTTCATGATATCCACAATACGGTCACGGACGATATTATGTTCAAAGAGATTTTTCTTATCTGTTAACAGTTGTTTCCTTAGTCCACGATTTGGTCCATGTTTGAGGTGCTGTCCCCGCCAAAGGCATAGCTAAGAATTTCACTACCTCGATGGCGAACTAGAATCTCTGGCGATGCACCCACAAAGGTGCGTCCATCCTTTTCGTAACCAAAGATAAAGCAATTTGGATTATTATCTACTAAATTTGCCAAAATACTTGCTACATTGTGTAGTGTTTTACTAGTAAACTGTACCTCTCGAGAAGAAACGACCTCGTCATTTCACCACTACTAATACCATCAGCGATAGCATTCATCAAAATATCCCAAGCCGCCTTATCATCACTGGTTTCCTTGTAGTTATGGCGAACTCGAGGCACCTCGAAATCCGTAATAGGACGCTTTTCACCAGCGTGCAAGTAGAAAGACTCCCATTTTTCTACGATGTAGTAATGGGTGAAAGCAATCATTTCATGACCCATGCCAGCCCATTTGGGTTCCTTGGGTTCTCAAAAAGTATCTCCATAAAACACGTAAGCGTAATTATGGCGATCTTCATCATCTTTGACCGTCGCCAAACGTTTTAGCGCCTACAACGATGCGGTCACTTTGACGATCCACCCAAAATACGCGTTCTTCGTTTGGAAAAATTCAGCAAAAGGCTACCGGACTATTCAGTTCTAACGGTTCTTTATATATATCATAGTTATATATCGCTATTAAAAATAAAATAGACTATAGTAAAAACACCTAACGTGTAGAAGATTTGCTTCACACGTCAGGCGTCATCAATCAGTTTCAAATTTTTGAGATGAGCCTAACGCCATCACACGTCGATGGGCCTCTTTATATCTAATTTATTATATCATAGGTAACAGTTAAAAGGTGAAAATAAAACCTCTACACCGCATGCGTCGTGCGCGAGATGTGAGGTTTTCATTCTATTCAAAAATGTTGTTACTTTATTTAAAGCCTTAGCCCCAATATCTGTACGATATTGCATGCCTTCAAAGTCGATATGCTCTATACGTCCATCAGGCTCTATCAAGTGCCGTTCTAAGGTCTTTGCCAAGACCGACAACACCGAGCACACGGCCGCCATTAGTGACATAGTTTTCACCAACAAGCTTTGTACCAGAGTGGAATACGATGGTTGTGTCATATTGTTTAATATCCCCACTGGTGAGCATCGCGCTTTGATGAAGTTTCAGGATAACCCTTAGAAGCAAGGATAACGCAGGCCGCTGAGGAGTCTTTCCATTTCACCATATCAACTGTTAATATGCCCGTAGCACAGGCCATCATGATTTGACCTAAGTCACTATCTAGTAGAGGCAATACAACTTGCGTTTCAGGGTCTCCAAATCGTGCATTGAACTCTACCACCTTAGGACCTTCGTCAGTAATCATAAGCCCAGCGTAGAGGCAGCCTACATGCGCATACCTTCCTTTTCCATAGCCGCTACCGCAGGCTCCAAGATAGTTTTCATCGCTTCGTCCCGCAATGCATCCGTAAGAACTGGTGCCGGTGCGTAGGTCCCCATGCCACCAGTATTAGCCCCTTTATCCCCATCAAAGATGCGTTTTATGATCTTGAGAGGCAATCATCGAGGAACAACGGTCTTGCACTATCTACAAAGGCTAATAAACTAGCCTCTTCACCTTCCATAAACTCTTCAATAACAACGGTGCTGCCTGCATCTCCGAATCGATTACCGCTGAGCATATCTTCCACAGCTTCATTCGCTTCGTCGACGGTCATAGCTACTACAACACCCTTCCCTGCCGCCAAACCGTCAGCTTTAACAACGATAGGAGCTCCTATTTGAGCGATAAAAGTTTTCGCTTCATCTACCTTGTGGAATACACCATACGCAGCAGTTGGAATGTTGTATTTTTTCATGAGATTCTTGGCAAACACCTTTGAGCCCTCTAATTGAGCGGCGGCTTTAGATGGACCAAAAACAGGAATACCCACCTTATTGAGTACATCTGCTAAACCTGCTACCAAAGGAGCCTCAGGCCCAACAACAACTAAATCAACTTGATTATCTTTCAAAAAGCTAATTAAATGATCGCTTTGTTGCCAATCGATGCCAACTAGCTCTGCACAATCTGACATAGCCGCGCTACCAGGGAATAGCATATACCTTTGTTACGCTAGGGGCTGATGGACAATCGCCACGCCAATGCATGTTCACGGCCGCCTACCGATTACACTACTTTTCGCCAGTCCTCCATCGGCGCCTAAACGCCATCAAAGTTCATAATAATATAAACACATAACGGGGCCACCCCAAGCATCAAAAATTCTTGACCGTACAATAGATATTTTACCCTGATAGTGTTTAACAATCCGCTAATAGTTCTTAACCAATTAATGTTTAAAGTGACGAATGTTTGTAAATACCATGGCAATACCCGCTTCGTCAGCCGCTTTGATAGACTCTTCATCGCGAATAGAGCCACCTGGTTGAATAATAGCTGCAATGCCATGTTTTTGCCGCTGTTTCCACAGTATCGCCAAAGGGAAGAATGCATCGGATGCCAAAACAGCGCCTTTAGCGGCTTCCCAGCTTGTTCAAGGGCAATTTTTGCAGAGCCTACGCGATTCATTTGACCCGCCCCAACTCCAAGGGTACGTTTTTCATTAGAAATCAAAATAGCATTGGACTTTACATGTTTTACAAGTTTCCATGCAAATTCTAGGGCTTTCCATTGTTCCTCTGTCGGTTGTACCTTCGTAACAACTTTATAATTGGCGCGGTCTTCTACGAGATCGTCTTCTGTTTGCACTAATAAACCACCAGACACCTTTTTCACTGTCACTTGGCCAGATTCCGGCTTAGATAGCTCGATGAGGCGAATATTCTTCTTAGCTTCAAGGATTTCTAATGCTTCTTTTGTGAAAGCAGGTGCCATAATAACTTCTAGAAAAATTTTGCTCATTTCCTCCGCTGTACTTGCATCTACTTCACGATTTAAGGCTACGATGCCACCAAAGGCAGATACGGAGTCCGCTTCATAAGCATTTACATATGCATCATGTAATGTAGCTGCAGTAGCTGCACCACATGAGGTTCGTATGTAGTGATACATGCAGCTGGATCAGTAAATTCCCCATACCATATTCCATGCTCGCTTCCATGTCTACAATATTATTATAGAAAGCTCTTTTGCCATGTAGTTGTTTCAAAGCCCCCATGCCATGAGCTGTACCAATTTCTTTGTAGAATGCTGCTTGTTGATGCGGATTTTCTCCATATCTAAGATTTGTTACCTTTTCATAAGCGCTCAGATATTCAGGAGGTGTAGGACCTTCATTCAAGATTCCACTCATATAATTAGCGATGGCCACATCGTAAGCCGCTGTATGAGCAAAGGCTTCTGGCAAGATCCAAAGCGATATTCCTTAGTCAATTCACCTTGAGTCCTTTGAGCATCGTAATGATTTCATCATAATGATTTGGATTTACTACGATGCCTACGTACGCATGATTTTTGCGGCAGAACGAACCATCGTAGGACCACCAATATCGATATTTTCGATGGCCTCTTCTAAGGATACATTAGGGTTTTTGCAATGGTTTCACGGAACGGGTAAAGATTCACCACAACAAGGTCGATTGGTTCGATACCATGTTCTGCCATAGCATGTTTATGCTCCGCATTATCACGGATAGCAAAATACCACCATGCACGTTAGGATGTAAAGTTTTTACTCGGCCATCCATCATTTCTGGAAAACCTGTCAAAGACTCTACAGCATTTTGCAGAAACGCTCGCATCGGTAATCGCCTTAAGCGTACCACCTGTAGAATAAATGGTTACACTAAGTCAACTAAACCTTTTGCAAAATCTACAATACCCGTTTTATCAGAAACACTAAGCAGTGCATTTTTAATCATGTAACCTCTCCATTTGCTTACATATCAATCTTCAATATAAACCGTACGACCTTTTATAGTGAGCTTATCCTCACAAAATAGTCGTAACGCCTCTTTATATGTTTTATGTTCAATAGGCAATAATCTATCACTCAGGGTATCCTCTGTATCGTCTGGTAATAGAGGAACTGTATTCTGCATGATAATAGGGACCTGTATCCATTCCGGCATCAACAAAGTGTACCGTACAACCAGTTACCTTTACGCCCGCATCGATAGCTTGTTGATGCCCATGTAGTCCCGGAAAAGGATGGCAACAAGGCAGGATGGATATTTAAAATTCTATGCTCATAGTGCTCAATCAAGTTGAGCCCCTACAATACGCATATATCCAGCCAAAACGATACCATCTACCTTATAGGGGCTCTAACGCATCTAACTGGGCTTGTTCAAAGCTAGCTTTAGAATCATAGTCGCTACGCTCGATGACAATGAGTGGAATATTCCAGGTTTAGAACGTTCAACAATCCCTGCATCACCGTGATCTGTATGTAACTTCAAACTCACCATTAATATATCCTTCTTGCATGGCTTTATAAAGGGCTTCCCCATTGGAGCCTCTACCGCTTGCGAATAGAGCTAGACGTTTTCTAGCTACGGAACTAGTCATTAAATACCGCCCCTTTTACAACAACTGGACCTTCGCCTTTAACGATATGACCAATTTCATAAACCGCTTCATTACGACTTTCAAGATTTGCCTTTACTCGATCCACATCCGCAGTGTCACTATGAGGATCATGCCAATGCCCATGATTAAAAGTACGGTGCATTTCATGCCAATCTACATTGCCCCCATTCTTGTAGCTTTTCAAAAACTGGAAGGCGAGGCCATGTATCACAATCGATCTCTGCCGTTACTCCCGTCGGTAAGACGCGAGGAATATTTTCATAGAAACCGCCGCCCGTAATATGAACCATACCTCTAATTAAATCTTCTTTAATCAACGGTAATACAGCTTTAGGGATATAAAGCGCGTAGGCGTTAATAATTCTTCGCCTAAAGTTTTACCAAATTCTGGAATTTCTGTATCAATAGACAACTGTTTATGATCGAATACAATTTTACGAACCAAGGAGAAGCCGTTGGAATGTACTCCAGAAGATGGCAAGCCCAAAATCACATCACCAGCTTTAATACTTTCACCAGTAATCAATTTAGGACGATCTACGATACCAACGGCAAAACCAGCTACATCATAATCCTCATCATCGTAGAAACCTGCCATCTCAGCAGTTTCACCGCCTAGTAAGGCGCAGCCTGATTCTTCGCACGCCTCAGCTACACCGCGTACGATATCTGCCACTTTTACAGGCTCTAGTTTGCCAACCGCAATATAATCGAGGAAAAATAAAGGTGTAGCACCTTGTACGAGGATATCATTAACACTCCATAGCTACACAGTCTTGACCGATAGTATCATGTTTTATCCATCATGATAGCGAGACGTAATTTGGTGCCCACCCCATCTGTACCAGATACGAGCATAGGATCAGACATAGCATGACCAGCTAAAGAATAGAGTCCTCCAAAACCACCTAAATCACCAACAACACCTGGTGTATACGTCCGTTTAACAGATTCTTTCATCAATTCTACGGCGCGATTACCTGCATCGATATCAACACCTGCATCGCGATAGGTTAAACTGGTTTTTATTCGAGCACATATTTGACCCCTTCCTCTTGGTCCGCAGGAACCGCTACACTATAATCACCATTGAAACATGCAAAACATAAATCATCTGGCTTTACATCAGATACAGCACGACATAGGCCTTCACGAGACAAGTAATGTAATTTATCAGCCTTGATAAAATCTCTAATTTCATCCACTGTATGAGTAGCTGCTATAAGTTCTTTACGCACTGATGTATCAATGCCATAGTGACAGGAATACTCAATAGTTGGAGAACTAATACACATATAAATCTCTTTAGCACCAGCTTCTTTTTAGCATTTTTACAATGATACCACTCAGTAGTACCGCGCACAATAGAATCATCAATAAGGACGATACGCTACCCTCCAACAATATGTGGCAATGCATTTAGCTTCATACGAACAGCTAATTCTCGTTCCTCTTGATTTGGTTTAATAAAGGTACGGCCGCTATAACGGTTCTTAACTAAACCTTCCGCAAAAGGGATACCCGATGCACGAGCATAACCTAATGCAGCTGTTGTGCCGGAATCCGGAATGGACATTACGATGTCTGCATCAGCCTAGATTTCGTTATATAGTTCGCGGCCCATATTTAGCCGAGATTGATATACGGATTGACCATCGATATGACTATCGCCACGTGCAAAATAGATGTATTCAAAGACGCAAAGTTTTTGTCGATTTTTTCTGGTTCCGCATACGATAGTACTACGCACACCAGAGTCATCGATGATAACCATTTCACCAGGATCTATCATGACGAATAAACTCTGCCTTAATCGCATCAAAAGCACAGCTTTCACTAGAGACACATAACCATTTTCAGTTTTACCCTAAACAAAGTGGTCTAAATCCTTGAGGGTCTCGTACACCTACTAAAGAGTCGTTCGTAGTAATGACTAAAGAGAACGCCCCTTCAATTTGACGCGCCGCATCGGCAATGCGTTCCGCTTGTGTTTCTGCTTTAGAACGGGCTATCAAGTTTTCGATAACCTCAGAATCCATCGTCGTTTGAAAGATGGAACCATCGGCTTCTAGGCGTTTTCGAATAGATAAGGCATTCGTTAAATTGCCATTGTGAGCCACCGCAATTTGACCGCCTTGGTAGTGAATAACCAAAGGCTGGATATTACGCGGATTATTGGACCCCTGTCGTAGAGTACCGCACATGTCCAGTCCCCATATAGCTTGGCAATGCTGGTAATTCTTTGATAGCCTCAGTCAACAAGCCCATGCCTTTTTTCAGTTCTACATCATGACCATCGGTAACAGCAATACCCGCACTTTCTTGACCACGATGTTGGAGAGCAAATAGTCCCCCAATATACATAGCGTGCTACATCAACGGTCCTATCATAGATGCCGAACACACCACCTCTTCGTGCCATTTATCAAAAACAGAATCGTAGTTCATCTTCCCCCTATTAGGCACGCTCACCTGTAAGGCGGAATAACATTTCCTTATATGCTTCTTCAATATTACCAAGATCTCGACGGAAACGAGTCTTTATCGAGTTTTTCACCAGTTGTAGCATCCCAGAAACGGCATGTATCAGGAGAAATTTCATCACCCAATAAAAATTTCACCATTATGGGTACCAAATTCTAATTTAAAATCTACAAAGGGTTACATTTTTAGTAGCCAAAAATTTCTTCAAAATATCATTTACCTTTAAAGTAATTGTAGAAATTACGTCAAGTTGCTCTTGAGTGGCCCAACCAAGTGCAGTGATTTGGGATTCGTTGGCAAACGGATCGCCTAGATTCATCGTTTTTATAGCAGAATTCAAAAATTGGATGTTTTAGGTGGTGTACCTTCTTCAATGCCAAAAGCGTTTTAGCCATAGAGCCAGCCGCAATATTACGAACGATAACTTCAAGAGGAACTATTTTTCAATGTAAGTACTGTTTGGTTGCGATCATCTTCACGACGAACAAAAATGAGTTGGTACGCCTTCTTTTTCAACAATTCAAAGAAGAAAGAGAAATTTTGTTATTCAATACGCCTTTACCAAGGATGGTGTCATGTTTTTCACCATTAAATGCAGTGGCATCATCTTTGTAATGAACGATGTACTCATCTTTGTTATCTGTTGCATATACTTGTTTTGCTTTGCCTTCGTACAATAATGTTAATTTTTCCAAATCGATGTTAGCCATGATCTTTCTCCTTTATCATAAATTAATGATACAAACTATGTAATAGATATCTAAATAAACTGTTTTTCTTAACCAATATTTAATCGCCGATGATTTATATGATTAAATATGAATAGCACCTTGTAATTCTGCATTGTCTGCCAAGACTTTTTCAGCCATATCTTTACGATATTGTTGATATTGTTCTTTCAGGTCTTTATTGAAAGCTGCTCCAATTTGTACTGCAAAGAGCGCTGCATTTTTAGCACCATCTACAGCCATGGTTGCTACAGGCATGCCAGATGGCATTTGTACAATAGCAAGTAGAGAATCAATACCTTTTAATGCGGTTGCATTAAGTGGGATGCCGATAACTGGTAGTGTAGTAAAGCTCGCCACTACACCAGGTAGGTGAGCCGCTGCGCCTGCACCAGCAATAAAAGCAATAGCTCCTTCACCTTCAAGTCGTGTAACAAAATTCTTTACAGCCTCTGGGGTACGATGAGCTGAGGCAATAACCATTTCATAGGGAATGTTAAATTCATCAAGTACGGCAGATGCTTTTTTCATTGTGTCTAGGTCAGACTTGCTGCCCATGATAATACCGACCTTCATAGATCCTCCTAATAAAAAAGCCCAGCCAAAACAGACTGGGACAAATACGCGCAAATAGCCTCCGTAGACTTGCTTTGAGTTTGTTGATTTGCATAGTTCACGGTGCTACCTCCTTCTTGTACTCAAATTGTCAACACCTAACATTTACAAAATCAATACTATTTTTCGAATATTTTTATTAAATATTTTTATTATTCGTTATATTCCGAACTATTACAAAAAATATAGATTGCATCATATAAATTAATTTTAAATAAATCTGCAAAAATAAAATACTCTTTTTCAATCTTATAATAACATCAAACTTACTCTATCGATTAAAATATTTTATATGTTTTTCTTATCCATACAAAGAGGGATAACCCGTTATAAGCAGGTTATCCTCTTTTCATAATCGAACATTAGATCACTAACGTATCTATTATTGATTAGTGAGTACCACTTTCAAGCAGGCTTTCAATTCACCTACAGATTCTGGAATATAATCTGACAATAGAGAACATCAACGCATACATCAATGCGGGCTCGAACGCATCATCACCACATATATACACAATCCAAGTATAAACTAGAATCTTGTTCATCAATATATGGTTTGTAATTTTTATCATGTCGCATTATCACGATTGATCAATGCATTCAAAGCGATTCATATTTTTGTGCCGTTACCTTTTCAGAGTCCTAACACTAAACGAATCATACTATAAATACTGTTATCGAGAATGACAAACAAGGCATATCCCATAAAGGAGACTTTGATATAAGAACGATATACTACTGTACCGTCTTCATCATCAAAAATCCTTGCGTTCAAAAGATATGATTTCTTCTTCTTTCAAAGAAAACTTATCAAATAATAAGGGATTTAGGGATTCATAACAACCTCTATTAAGCTAAACCAGCTACTTTAAGAATATCTTTATGTACAGCATCTAAATGCGGTTGAATAACTTCAAGCATAAGATTTACTACTACGGTAGGATCAAATTGTTCATTCAAACATGGTATAGACACATCCCATATAAATGTTATTGTCTTCAACGCTCACATAGTATTTAGATACTCTTGTAATCTTGATTTAACGTGTTAAGCTCTTTCAACACGACAGGAATCACTTTTTCATCAATAGATGTTGTTGTGATAGCGATGCGTACATAGGTGAACGCATGAGTCGTCTACAACGATGAACACAGGTAAGCTATGATCATGAACATCAAACGACCATGATATACAACTGTATTAAGATCGTCTGTCATTTCTTCCTTTAGTAAACCAAGTGTTACCGCCTTTGTTAAGGTCAGCAACGAGTAAGTCGAATTTTTCTGCTTTTTATTCATAATTCCCTCTAAACAATAATCAGACTAATTAGTCTTCGATAAACACACAACCATTATCTTTGAATTCTTTAATGCGAACTAAAAGACTCTACACGGTAGCCCGCATTTTCAGGCGTTCACGACCAGGTTGGAAGGACTTTTCGATAGCAATCGCCATTCCAGCTACTTCATCACCTGCGTCTTGAACCAACTTTAGCAAGGCCCATAGCAGCCTCGCCAGATGCCAAGAAATCATCAATAATCAACACTTTTCGCCAGCTGGTAAAATTTTTAGAAATAGTGATATCATAATTCTCTTCTTTTTGTATAAGTACACAACACTATGATATACATCATCTACCATAGGATGGATTTTTCTTACGCGCAAATACCAATGGCACGTCCAGTTCAAGCGCGGCCATCAACGCCAACGCAATACCAGATGCTTCGATGGTAACAATACGTTTGTACACCTGCATCACGGTAACGATCCGCGATTTCTTTACCAATCGCCTTAAACAATTGTGGATCGATTTGATGGTTTAAGAAACCCATCTACTTTTCAACACTCGATTGAGGACAATCCCTCTTCACGAATGCGTTCTTTTAATAATTCCGTATGCTCATACCTCCGCATAACTATCTTTAAATTTTAACGTAAACAACGCCCTAGGGTCAACCTATATCTAGTAAAAGTCTTATAATATAACCCATAAATGTCATTGCAAATATAGACTTAAATATTTTGTATATGATTATATAACTCAACTGCTTTATAAGAACATAATATAGCACGGCAAAAACTCACAATAATATATAAAGACACACTTTAAGAAAGTTTTCCTAAAGTATGTCTTTAAACATATCTTTTCTTATAAAACTTTTATCTCGAGTACTTTCACGATTAACTTAAGGACGTAAATCTCGCAGCTCCCTTCAGATTGAGGAACCAAGCGTGAACGCACTAAGCACAATGTCGCGTGTTGGTACCCGGAATATCTGTATCGATGCGCACAATCGTCCCTTCTTGCATTTTTTTGTTGTACCACGTGATTAGGCAACATGCAAAATGCCCATATTGATTTCTACAAGATCTAGTAATACATCGACGCTACCCAATTCAAAAGCAGGGCTTACGACAAGCGCCATGTGTTACATCGTCAAAGAATGTACGACTAGCAGACCTTTTATGCAAAAGTAAAGATAGGCTCGTTAGAAGGCGCCCTTGATCAAAGAATCCTGCCCCTTTATAGTCAGGACCGCCAACAAAGACGTCTTGAATGGTAGCTAGCGTAGTTACCTCTAGCTGAGGTTATCTCTCAGCCCTCATAATCATTAACCACGGCTAATTGTGCCTCTTTATTGGTACCAATTCTACACAATCAGAGACGGACGATTAATGATATGTAATCCAATTTCACTTTCTTGTAATTGCCATTTGTGGAAATAAGGCAATAGGAAATGGCGACTACAAAGTATCTGTGGCAGCCAAATTTAAACTTTCATAAAGCTTGACTAACACGTTCTTGTAATTGCGGTAACACCATTATCAAGAATGGAGAAAAGCTTTAGCTACCGTATCAAACAATTCTTTGCCTTCTGGCGTGAACCCTACAGATTTTTGTAGTACGCACGAAGAGGGCATATTAGTTCTCCCTTCTAATTGTTTAATACTTTGACTGATGGCGGATTGGGACACGCCCTAATTCTTTTGCGGCACAGGGAAAAAGATAAATATAAAGCCTACCCTAAAAAGGTTCTATATAAATCTGCAGATACTGCCATTTTATTCACCTCTGTTATATACTAATAGTAACGTCTTACTTTTAAATATACATATCATTACCTCTATTATAACTATAGACTCTCAATATATAATGAATATGTAGAAATCTTCATGAAAAGTTAGGTCTTATGACCTTCATGAACCTTTCATGTTATTAGTATTTCTAATCTTTTTCATTAGTAGATTATCTTTACTTATAAGTCTAGACTAGACTATACTTAATTTGTCAATATCCCATAGGGAATTATATACATTACAGGAGGCTACAATGGCTATACAACGATTATTCGTAACAAAACGAGAATCTTTCAACCTAGAAGCGCAACGCATGTTACTAAACCTTACAAGGAATTATCTGTGCCTGCTACAGCTGTGACTATCTATGAGCGATACGACATCGAAAATTTAGATGCAAAGAGATCTAGAGTCTGCTAAAAATTTAATTTTTCTGAACCTCCTGTAGATACTGTATTAGAAAAATTCCAAATGTACAAGGCTTTATATTTGCTGTTGAATATGATGCAGGTCAATACGATCAACGTGCTGATAGCGCAGAGCAATGTATTTCTATGCTCACACTACATCCGGCCACATCGTGCGTTGTGCTCGCGTATATGCTATCGAGGCACTTTTCACAAAAGAACAGAAAATGCCATCAAAAGCCTACCATTAACCCTGTTGATTCCCGCGAAGCAGCCTTGACGTACCAAATACTTGGCTCTCGATTTAGAAGATCCAAAACCGGTGGCAACAATCGATGGCTTTACTGCAATGAGCGATGACTGATTTAAAGCGCTCATCAAAAACTACTGGCCTTGCTATGACATTGGCAGACCTTCAAATGATTGAGACAACAATACGCAGAGGGTGAGCACCGCGATCCTACGATTACAGAAATTCGCCTCTTCGATACATATTGGTCTGACCATTGCCGTCACACTACCTTTATGACCGAGTTAACAGATATTACTATTGAAGACAGCCGCTTCACCGGTCTCTATAAAGAGCCCTCGAAGAATATATGGAAGGCCGTGCTGAGCTCTACGACTAAGAAAAAGCTCGCTCCCTCATGGACATGGCTACATTGGCTGTAAAAGAATTACGCCACGCTGGAGGACTATACGAAATCTCGATGAATCCGATGAAATCAATGCATGTACAATCATCGTCCCTGTCGATGTAGATGGCAAGACTGAAGAATGGTTGTTACTATTCAAAAACGAAACCCATAACCACCCTACTGAAATCGAACCATTTGGTGGCGCAGCTACCTGCTTAGGTGGTTGTATTCGCGACCCATTGAGCGGTCGCGCTACGTATACCAAGCTATGCGCATCACGAGGCTCTGGCGATCCATACACAAGTCTGAAGATACATTTGGAAGGCAAATTACCACAAAGAAAGATCACCCAGAAGCGGCTCGATGGTTACTCCTCTTACAGCAACCAAATCGGCCTTGCTACGGTGAGTAAAAGAATATTACCATCCTGGCTACATGAGCAAAAGCGCATGGAAATCGGCGCAGTTATCGGTGCTGCACCTCGCAGACAAGTTCGTCGCGAGAGCCGACTTCGGGCGATGTGGTAGTATTGCTGGGTGGTAAAAGCTGGTCGTGATGGCTGTGGTGGTGCTACAGGGTTCCTCTAAAGAACATACCGTTGACTCTCTATCCACATGCGGTGCAGAAGTACAAAAAGGCAATGCTCTTACAGAGCGTAAAAATCAACGTTTATTCCGTCGTGGCGAAGTAACGACACTTATCAAACGTTGTAATGACTTCGGTGCAGGCGGTGTATCTGTCGCTATCGGTGAACTAACTGATGGTGTATCAATCAATCTCGACTTAGTCCCTAAAAAATATACTGGCCTCGATGGTACAGAGTTAGCCATCTCTGAATCCCAAGAGCGCATGGCCTGTGTCATCGCTGCCTCTGATGTAGAGGCATTCAAAGCATACTGCGACGAAGAAAACTTGGAATGCACAGTTGTAGCTAAGGTAACTGATACAAATCGCCTTGTTATGAACTGGAATGGCGAAACAATTGTAGATATTAGCCGCGACTTTTTAAATACAAATGGTGCAAGTCAACAACAAGAAGCTATCGTAAAAGCTCCAGCAGATCGCTCCTACTTCTTACGCGGTTCTGCTAGTGCAGATAACTTTAAAGAGAAATGGCTTGCAGCCGTATCAGATTTAAACGCAGCCTCCCAACAAGGCTTAGCAGAACGCTGACAGCACTGTGGGCGCCAATACGGTCCTCATGCCATTCGGTGGCAAATTCCAAAAAACTCCTACCCAAGGCATGGTTGCTAAATTACCTGTTCTAAACGGTGAAACTGCAACGGCTAGCATCATGACTCACGGCTTTGTACCTGAGTTATCTGCATGGAGCCCTTATCATGGTGCACAATATGCAGTGCTTTTGATCTGTAGCAAAATTAGTAGCTCTTGGCGGTCGCCGTGAAGACGCATACTAACAGTACAAGAATATTTCGAACGCCTCAACTCTAAAGAAAGTCTTGGGGTAAACCAGTAGCTGCACTTCTCGGTGCTTATAAGGCACAAAAGAACTTGAAATCGGTGCTATCGGCGGCAAAGGACTCTATGAGCGGTACATTTATGGACCTTACGGTTCCCCCTACCCTCGTATCCTTTGCGGTTGGTACAGCTCATGTGAGTAATATCGTGAGCCCAAGACCTTAAAGGCGTGGATCACCGTCTCGTATTCTTTCGATGTACCTCGTACATACGATGACACTCCTGATTGGGATCGATTCAAAAACTGCGATACACTACAAGAACAAATTGAAAAAGGTCGTGTTTACTCTGCCTATGTAGTTGATCAAGGCGGCATTCCTGAAGCAGTCACTAAAATGGCACTAGCAACAATATCGGTGTTAAATTCGATAAATACGCTGAACGTGGTATCTTCCAACCGGCTCTCGGTTCCTTTATTGTGGAAGTAGATATTACGGCTGTTAACTATCTTTTAGAGTTACCTGATGTGAAAGTTATCGGTGTAACCCAAGCAAGTCCTGTGATTAAATGGGAAGGACAATCTGTATCCCTTAAAGAAGTTCAAGCAGCATACGAAGCACCTCTAAACGATATCTTCCCTATGCATGCACCAAACGGCTTTGGTGAAGCAGTCGCTTATATTCATGATCAACACGCTAAACCTCGCAGCGCCTCCCTAGGTGCCAAACCAAAAGTTCTTATCCCAGTATTCCCTGGCACAAACTGCGAATTTGACTCTGCTCGCGCCTTTGAACGGGCTGGTGCAGAAACAGATATCGTGCTTATCCGCAACCAAACTCCAGAACAATTAAAAGAATCTATCGACGTAATCAAAGCTAAATTAGCAGAGTCTCAAATTCTTATGTTCCCAGGAGGTTTCAGTGCCGGTGATGAGCCGGATGGTTCTGGTAAATTCATAGCCACCCTCTTCCGCAACCCATACCTTGCAGAAGGTTTAGAAAACCTCTTGTACAAACAAGATGGCCTTGTATTAGGTATTTGTAACGGCTTCCAAGCGCTCATCAAGTTAGGCTTATTACCTGGTGGACATATTGAAACGTTAACTGCAGATCATCCTACATTGACATACAATACTATTGGTCGTCACTTATCTCGCATGGTTAATACGAAGTTATTTCCACAAATCCCTTGGATGAGTGATGCTAAAGCAGGGAGAAATTTACGGTACCAATTTCTCACGGCGAAGGTCGCTTATAGCGTCTCCTCAACAAGTGTTGGAGTTCAATAAAACTGACAAATCGCTACACAATATGTAGACTTTTGATGGTATCGCCTCCATGGATGGTCGCTTCAATCCTAATCTGTAGCTGCTATCGAAGGTATTTATAGCCCTGATGGTCGCGTATTTCGGCAAAATGGCACACTCGAACGCTGTGGTGCAGGGCATTAGCAAAAATATTCCTGGCCAATTAAATGCCAATCTTTACATCTGGTGTAAAATACTTCAAATAATTGGTCACTATGAACTTTCATGTGAAAGCCTACTTCTTCAAAGTGAGGCTTTTTCAATGATTTTTTTCGAAAATATTAGTATTATAAATTGATACTATATTTACAGACATGAGTTCTCATGTAAAGCTATACATACCTAGTGTGGGTTAAGAAAGATTTTATTATGCATTGTGCTCAGAAAATGACTCATAATATCTACTGGATTGGTAGTAATGACTGGACAACAGAACGTTTCGAAAACTTATTTCCTATTCCAAATGGTGTTAGCTATAACAGCTATTTCATCGACGATGAAAAAGACTTGTGTGTAGACTCTGTAGATGCTGAAATTCGTGAAGAGTACTTCGACAACTGATCACCTCTTAAATGGTCGTGAACTGATTACATCGTCGTAAACCATATGGAGCCTGATCGTTGCCAAACATTAGTGGAAACATTGGAACGAGTATCCAAATTGTAAAATGGTGAGGTAATGCTACAACATTCCGCATGTTTGAACAATTCTATAACACTCAAAACCAGAACAATACCATCAAATTAAAGAAAGGCGATGAAATCTGTTTAGGTAAACATACTTTGGTTTCTTACACTATGCCCTATGGTTCACTGGTACTGAAATAACGTACATACGAAAAATCTACAGGCACATTGTTCTCTGCAGATGCTTTTCGGTACATTTAGTACAGTTAATGGTAATATCTTTGCTGATCAAACCGATTTCGTAGCTACATATGAAGAAGAAGCTCATCGTTACTATACAAATATCGTTGGTAAATACGGACCACAAGTACAAAATGCGCTTCGCTAAAATTTCTAACCTTGATATCAAACGCATTGCTCCACTTCATGGTCAATCTGGCGCACCCTGAATCTATCCAATATATCACGCACAAATACTTACGTTGGTCCAGCTATACAGCCGAACAAAAAGGTGTTGTTATCGCTTTTTGGTTCCATGTGCGGCAATACTCGTGCTATTGCTCAACAATTGGCTAAACAACTCTCCAAACGTGGCGTTACAGATATCAAAATTTACGATGTTTCCAAAACTAATGCTTCCCTACATCATCTCCGATGCTTGGAAATATACTAACGGTCACTATCACTACCATATAACTTGAATCTATACCTTACTATGGAAAAACTTTATCCATGAATTAAAAGCCCTTAACTTCCAAAACCATAAAGTATCCATCATCAGTAACCACTCTTGGGCTTCCGCTGCGATGAAAACAATGGTTTCCCATTTTCGAAAATGATTTCAAAGACATTGAAATCGTTTTCGAACTCACTAGATATCAAATCCTCTTTGAAAGAAGAAGATCTTCCATTAATTGAAAAATGGCAGACGATATCAAAGCGTCCATTGAAAGCTGCTGAAATTAAAGACGTATTCTATTACAAAGAGCCGCCTGTTAGGGCGGCTTTTTTCTTTATATACCACATTTTATACGCCTAAAACCAAGCTATGATTTTTGGTTTATATCCATTTATTGAGATCAAATACTATATTTTAAAAGCCTTGTAAATATGCAATAATTCTACTATGCTTGACATAAATCTAACTTTTTCATATACTATACAAGTACCTGTTACACAACAGAATACATGGAGGTGTCCGAGCAGCTGAAGGAGCATGATTGGAAATCATGTGTGCGGTTATCCCAGTACCCAGGGTTCAAATCCTGTCTCTCCGCCATAGTAAAGCAGTGCTTTCCTGCTTTTTATTGCATATAAAGAAAAAGCTATTCGAATTATGCTCGAATAGCTTTTTGTATATCTACTATATTAGTTGTGAATTTTTCTTTTGCAATATCACCGATAATTTCAGGTGTTGTTCTACAACAGCCACCAATGATTTCAGCTCCAGCTTTTCGCCATACCTCAGCATGGTCTACAAATGATGCAGCATCGCCATACCAAGTTTTTAGTTTTACTATCATAGCTTTCACCAAGATTAGGATATACAGCAATCGGTTTATCTGTAACAGTACGAATATCTTTTATCAATGATTCTACATATTCCGGTTTGGTACAATTAATGCCAATCCCTGTAATAGGATGTACCTTATCAATCATTTGTGCACATTTAATAATGGTTTCGCCACTAGAAACATGGTGCCCATCTTTACAGGAAAAAGCAATCCATGCAGGAATACCTTTGGATGTAAACGGATCAGACATAGCTCTCGCAATAGCGATCGCTTCAGCATAAGACGGTATGGTTTCAAAGGATAATATATCTGGATTTTCTTCACAGAATAACGCTAATCGAGGAATATGGAATACCTCTAGATATTCTGTTTGTACATCAGGATACCCACGGTATTCAGAACCATCCACAAAAAAGCGCCATAAGGACCTACAGAGGCTGCCACCAACGGTTTAGGTAAAGCACCTTCAGAAAAATATTTAACCCCCTCAGGAGTCTCTTCACCGAGCTTAATACCACGCAATGTAAGCGCCCCATTCGCCTTTGCTTCTAAAAACTCATTACGAGCTTGCACGGCTAAATGAACAGATAGTTTAACGAGCTCTATCGCTTCTTCCGTGCCATAACCTAAACCTTTAAAGCCTGCTACTGTCGCTTGATAGCCAGGGCTTTGAATGATATCAGCACCCAGCAGCTAAATAAGAAATATGTATTTTTCTTAATGATATCTGGCTGATCCATGAGAACCTTAGCAGACCACAACTTATGTTGAATATCACAGCCATAACGCTCTAATTCGGTCCCTAAAGCTCCATCTAAGACGAGGCGCCCTTTTCGCTTAATAATATCTAAAAATGCACTTCGTTTTAGCCATCATATCACCCATTCTATACATACCTCATATAACACGAGGCTTACCTAGCATATTATATCAAATAATACATTCTGGTACTATCTACAAACTATTTTTAATACCTCTGTGGAGCTCCTTACCAAACCATTTCTTATAAATTTCTGCGTATTTACCGTTTGCTTTGATCTTAGCAAACCATCATTGATTTTTGTTAAGCAACTCTGTATTGCCTTTTTCACAGCAATACCTAGTGGTGCCACATCATAGTCCTCTCCAGTAACCTTTGCGATACCTTTACCCTGCCATTAACATAATATTCGTTTACTGGTGTATCATTGATAACTACATCGACGCCTTTATTTTGCAATTCTAAGAACGCATCGACAATGATATTAAACTGACGTACATCGGCATTGGGAATCTTGCTGGCAATCTCTGCGCCAGTAGAGCCGATGGATACACCAATACGCTTGCCTTCTAGATCCTTAAAACTATTAATATTGGTGTTATCAATGTTCACAACGAGACCATTACCTGCAATATAGTACGGTTTACTAAAAAGTCAACGGATTTTGCTCGTTCTTCAGAAATAGTCATATCCGGAAATAGCGATGTCGATGGTATTACTTTGTAATGCTGGTAAAGCGCATCAAAGTTTAGATTTTGAATATCTGCTTCTATGCCCTCTTCGTTTGCAATCGCATTGATAATATCAATATCAAATCCAGCTAATTTACCACTATCTTTGTCTTTAAAAACCAAATGGTGCATAGGTCGCATCAGTACCTACGCGCCATGCCTTCTGACTATTACCGCATTACCACAGCCTGCGATTAATAAACTACTAGCAATGGTGAAAGCCCCTAATAGAGCTGCTATTTTTCTTAAATTTCATATTATTACCCTTACTTCTCCGTTCTGATCTAGAAACAGAGTTCTTCTTAATCAACTAATATATTTATACTTTACACTTATGAGCATAATAAAAATAATACCTCTAAAAGGTATTATAGTTTTATGATAACATTCGATATAGTAAGGGTCAATAAATCCAACTATATCAATAGGTATTGAATTGATATAGTTTTTTTAGCTATATCGAAAATAACATTCTAAGTATATAAAAAGACCGCCTTTACCAAGCATAGATGAAACTTGATAAAGGCGGTCATCCTCAAAATGGAGGATTCCTGGTTATTTATAGAATAAATAAGCTATTCAATTCATTTAGGATATATAGTATGTAATTTATTTAGCATGTTTTAGCTTTTTATATACATAGCTACCTTGTACAAGAACGTACAGAGTAATAAAGTACATTACGATACTGAGGTATGTCGCTTCAGGTGTTTCTACGCAAGCTTGAGCGAATACATCAACACCTGCAATGCGAAGTACCGCACTGAACAAGGATCCAATAGCACCACCGGCTACGAGACCAGAGGCAATTGTACTACCTTTGGAGAAGCGAAGATCTGCCAATTCTTTGTCTTTTGTACTATTTTTGCTACAAGATACGCAATCAAACCTCCGATAAGTAATGGTGTATTAATTTCCATTGGCAAGTATGTGCCCAAGGCAAATGCCAACAGGGGAACTCTTACCATCCACAAGATGATTGCAAATAATGCACCAGCCATATAAAGAGGCCATTGAGCACTACCACCAGTCATCATTGGCTCAATGATTGTGCCATAGCATTCGCTTGAGGTGCATTTAATGCATGATCTCCTACAAATCCATAAGCATCGTTTAAAGAATCACTAACACCTACAGAAAGTACGGCACAAAGAATAGTACCAACGATTTGCCATTGTTCCATTTTCTTAGGGTGTAGCACCTGTCATATGTGCCACCTTAAGTTCAGACATAAAGTTACCAGCCATCCCAATAGTAGTACCAATAAAGGATGCCATCGCTGAGGACTGCAATCATACCGACCTTACCAGTCACTACCTGCTGCGGTTAAGCATACAGCGGAGATAATAATCATAAAGATTGTCATACCTGAAACTGGTTCTGTACCTGTATAAGCGATGGAGCTAATCCCCACTACAGATAATAGGAATGACATAATAAGAACAATTAAGAATGCTACAATTGTTTGTCCGAGCTTTCACGCTACATAAAAATGGAAATATGCTGCAAAATAAAACTGTACATAACAAGATGCCAGCACCAATCCAAGATGTAGGTACATCACGTTGTGTACGAAGCAAATTAACATCTACAGTTTTAGAACTAAAGATATCAAGCACTGCATTTTTAACAACATTTGCTACCACTTTAGACATTGTAATTAAACCAATAATGCCTGCCATGCGAGCATGCCGATACCAATATGACGAACATAATCGAGGAATACCTTGCGAATTGGGGCCTCGCCCAATGGAACTGCATGACCGCCAATTTGCATAATATGTTCAGGTGCTAAATAGTACACAATCGGAATACATACAAACCAAGAGAAGAAAGAACCGGCTGCAATGATAGCCGCATAGCGAAGGCCCGTGAAATAACCAAAGGCCAAGCAATGCTGCATCAGTATCTACCGCTGCAGTTAGCTTAGTTTGATCTGCAAGGCTGCCCCCACTTAAAGGTAGCAGTGCGAATAACCTCTTGCCACCACCAAACTATTAAGAATAAAGTCATACACGAGACGAATTAAACCAGAGCCAAGCATAAGTTTTGCTTTGCTCCCTCATTACTCATCAATGCTTCCGCTGCAGCACGACCACGCGGGAACGGATACACTGGTGCATTTCCTCAACGAAATAGCGACGGAACATAACGCATAATAAAACACCTAAAACGCCGCCAAGAATGATAGGAATCGCCATTTGTACAAATGATACATCTGTTACATTCCAGATGTAAAGAGCTGGCAAGAAGAACATAGCCCCTGCTAATGTGTTCGTACTAGAACTAGCGATAGCTTGAATGTGTACCGTTTCGGCAAAAGCATTTTGCCGCTTTAAAATAACTGCTGTACCCATAGCAAGTACAGATACTGGCGCAAAAGCATCTACTGTTTGACCGATTTTCAAACATAAATAGCCAACAGCCAGTGTGAAAACTGCCGCATAGAACAAGCCCCAGAAGACTACATATGAGTTAATCTCTACATAATCTTTCTTAGGATCTAACACCGGTTCTATGGGTGGAATGGAACGAACCTCGTCCGACATAGTAAAACCTCCTCACAGAAAAAGTACAAACGTATAACTATTCACCTTTATACTAACACGGTACTACACATGGTTCAATGGTTTTCTATGCACTATGCGAATAAAACAACACACCCCCTATAAATAATTATTTTGCATTTTTGGCGTCCCTGTTCTACAATGAAAGTATATTAAGAATCTCTATTATGTAACGGTATCGTATACTGCCCTGTATAACACGTATGTTTACTTACGAGGAGGCTCATTATGGAATCAATGGTCGAACGTTTTTGTACGCTAACTGAGCATAAATACACGGTCTAATGAGGAAAGTACAACCATTCCTAGTACTCAAACTCAAGTGAGACTTTTGCTACGAATGTGCTCGTCCCCGATTTAAAAGCAATAGGATTAGATGAGGTTATTTATAATCGTGAAAATGGTTTTGTCATCGGCACATTACATGCTAACACTGATGAGAAAGCTCCTTCCATCGGCTTCATTGCCCATATGGATACAGCTGATTATAATGCAGAAAATATTAAGCCTCGTATCGTAGAAAACTATGATGGTAGTGATATTTGCCTTAACAAAGAACATCAAATCTTCACCCGTCGTTCCGATTTTTCCAACCTAAAAATTACATTGGCAAGTCCTTAGTTGTAACCGATGGTCTAACACTTCTTGGTGGTGATGACAAAGCTGGCATCTGTGAAATCATGGAAGCCCTCACCTATCTCGTATCTCACCCAGAAATTAAAACATGGTAAAATCATGTGTGCTTTTCGGTCCAGATGAAGAAATCGGTACTGGTGCTGACCACTTCGATGTTAAACAATTTCCCTGTAGACTATGCTTACACTATCGATGGTGAAAAGCTTTAGAGCCAACTCGAATATGAAACCTTTAACGCTGCTGGCGGTACGGTAACCCTCAAAAGGCGTATCCGTTCACAGGTACTGCCAAAGGCATTATGATCAACTGTGCTAAACTAGCTATGCAATTTGACGCTTTATTACCAGGGGCAGCTGTTCCTGAGCACACCTGTGGTCTCAAGGTTTCTTTATGCTCATGAGCATGGAAACACAAGTAGATACCGGTAAAATGAACTATATTATCCGCGACCATAATAAGGAATTGTTCGAAGCAAAAAAAGCATTCTTCTTACAAGCAGGTCAAACATTGAATGAAATATATGGGCGTGAAGTATGTGAGGTCTCTGTAAAAGACCAATACTATAACATGTACGATATCATCAAAGACAATATGGAATGCGTAAACGTAGCCAAAGCAGCAATGAAAAAAGCTGGAATTACACCTATTTGTGATCCTATTCGCGGTGGCACTGATGGATCAAAAATCTCCTTCATGGGCATTCCTACACTAAAATATCTTTTACAGGCGTAGAAAATCTACATGGTCGTCATGAATTCGCATGTATCGATGATATGAAAAAGCTGTTGAAGTTATCGTTAATATTGTAAATATTGAAAAATAATAATATTAGCAAAGCAGTACTAGATAACCAAAAAGGACTATACGAGCCTAGGCTCGTATAGTCCTTTTAATTTACATTTTACGCAAGCTTACCATTATGTTTACGATTCCTAATTTCTTCTTCTTCAGCGCGAGCTTTCAACGAGAGGTCTTTCTCAGTCCCCACATAACGACCATATAATAAATAATAGGCAACCAGCGCAAGGGCGCCACAACAACAGTTACATGGAACATACTAGCATAACCTACAACCTCTTTAACGGCACCTAAAATATAGGGGCCAAAGCCAAGCCCCATATCTAAGGCAATGAAGTATGTAGATGTGGCAACACCAATACGATGAACAGGTACTATCTTAACAGTAACAGCTTGTCCGTTGGACATAAATGTACCATATCCAAGGCCAACAAACACAGCCGATAAAAGCACAAGCCATGTGGAGTGAGCGATGGATAATAAGAAAATACCAAGTGCTAAGGATACAAAACAAGGATAAAGAACGAAAGTTTTTTCCTTTCATATCAAAAACAATTCCAAAAGCAATGGTCTTGTTATAGTAATAACTGACAGCATATACAACAAAGAAGAAGGTGCCCGCCATAATAAGATCTAGATCTTTTTGTGTAGGCTGCCATAAAAGCCAATAACGCCAGAGTAGGCAAAAGCCAAACTAGAATGGAAACAAGACTGATTGAATTCATCCGTGGTTCAATATAGTCCGAAATTCTAATGCCCTTATGTCGCTTCAGATTCGATACCAAGTTTAGGTTCATTAAATTTCATGATTACAGAGCCAATACCGCAAAGGATGATAAGTACAACACAGAATGCGATGATAAAAATCATAACCAAGACTATGACATCAAGATACCTAGAATGGTCCCTACTAGCGGCGGCGAGAGGTAGATAAGCCATAATAGTTAATCCCTTCCCCACGGCGTGACGTGGGAATAATAGCAGCTATGATAGTACTTGTAGCAGTAGATGTATACCATAGCAAAACCATTTAAGAAACGAACACTATCAAGCATATAGTAAATTAGGTGTAGAAATACATAGCTGTTGAAATCAAGTAAAATCAATAACCTAAATAGAGCATCTTGCGACACCCTAGGATACTGATAAACCGCCCTGCCAACAAACGGGCTACAACGGTGCCAATAATATATATACCAACAGCAAGTCCCGCTTGACTAGCCGTAGCATGAAGATTATCTTTTGCTACAACCGCAATAATAACGATTAATAAATAATAAATTAAAAATACTAGAAATTAATCAAAGTATCAAGGACAAAGTTTTTGTCCACAAGGCCTCCTTAGCCTTATCCATATTATCAACTCCATTTTTAAATTATTGTCAACCAGTTTGCGACAACGGTTAATTATAAACCTCTCATTATAAAAAGCAAAATTAAATATTATATATCTCATCAATTTTATTTATAACAAACTGCATATTTCACAATAAATATGCATTAATTTCCATTTTAATATCTCATATATTTTTACGATATAAAACACCTTCAATAGCGACAGATGAGACCAAAAGACTCAAAGCCAACTATTAAAGGTGCTACTTTAAATATTTATTTTGTTTTTAGACCTACAAGCTTTGAAGAAATTCTTGTACCTTCAGCCTTTTTCCAGTAGACTCAACGGATAGGCACGTGATGTAGATGGCAAACGTGTCAATGTCAATTCCGACCATTAAATACAAAAGGAATTGTTTCACCAGTTTTAGGTAATTTAACCTTTTCTGGTAAAAAGGCTCAATAAAATCTCCGTAGCCTTGCCTGTTGTACCAATATGCTTACAGTCGAGTTTTGCTCCAGTACGTCCTGCAAGTGGAACTGGTTCCAACGACCTTGAAAATGCATCAGATGCATTCCCTTTTTCGCGAATAGCTTTCAAAACAGTAGGACAAGATGCAATTCCAGCTTCAGACAAAAAGGCTTTGATCTTCTCAGGATCCATCGCTTTTTCCTCACCATTTCTAAAAATGATCCTTTTTCATCAAAGAATACGAGGCCAAAAACACGCCACATATCATTTTTGGAAATTTGGATAATGAATTCCATAGCACGTTTTTGATTGTTCTGGAGAAATGTACCATCATCATGACTGTTGCCTTCTTTGGTAGAATGGAGGGAATGGTCTTGTTTCAGTGTTTCTGCCATATAGCATCGCTCTTTTCACATTCTAATATGAACTTAATTTTTCAATACAATATATGAGATATATCACACATTATAATCCAATTAGCTCCTAGGGTGAAAGCAACTAAAGAACTTATCAAAATATATCAATAGACTTACATTATCTGTATTATTGGCCAATTGGTTGAGAAACTAAAGGTATTAATATGATCAAAACCAACTGGGTGTCGGAGATACGAGATACAAAGCAAATTACAGCAGCCACGGCAAACCGATTGCCAAATAAGAGAAACTGCCATTCCGAGGAAATTCATACAAAGAGGCGTATCCTATAGCAGCGACCAATAGCTGTAATCAAAGACGGTATAGAAAAAAATGTTTATAAAAGCCGAATACTATCATAAGGCCTGCGTAGCTACCTACTACAGTAACCACAGGCAACATGCGATCCATTGGATTTGGAATGGATCGCGTAGTACTTGGCTGGATAATATGAAGCCTCTACGCGAAAACATGCCCTAAGAATATATTAAAACCAAGCCCAAATGCTATCCCATGCGCTTCTAAAAGCATCTCTATACTTGCCGACATACCATGCAAAGTCCGTAACGATTAAAATGGCTAAGCCTACACAGACAAAGTAGAATTCACTAGGAATTTTAGGACCTATATAAGCACCTACAGCTGTTACAATGGCACTCAAAATCGATGCTACTATTACGCGCTGTAAACGAGGGACGTTTATTTTCAGGAATGCGTTTATACACAGTAGCCAATAACTCTAAAACAAAGCAAGCCATAAAAACAGCAATGCCTGCAGCAGGAACAAAGAAGGCTTACCAAACTCAAAATGAAGGGAATGCACAAGCGCCATTTGAGGAATAAGACAAGATCTTTATAATCTAAACGAATATCTTGTGTTTCCATAGTGAAGTTGTTGTACACCACAAAGAGCAACATAAAAGGCGATTACGTCAACCGCAGTTGCACCCCAAATCAATAAAGTTGGTACTACAACCATTGATAAGAGCTACCCAGAAAGGCGAGATAAACCAGCAGCCACTAAGCCCAGTAATAAAAACGGTGTTAAAAGCAGATATAATTTCGAGCATAATATTCCTCCATCATTGTATAAATTTAAGTATATAGTATCTACCACACTACATCAAGGAGAGATATATTTTTCATAGCTAGACGCTTTCGCTACGAGAGGTAGAGCATCCCATCACCTGTGCAATCTTTGCAACTCCATAACCTTGTGCACGGAGTTTTTAATCTTATTTTCGTCTAGATCAAGAGTATTTGCCCTTATTTCTATACCTTGCTCTCGCAAATACATTGCCACTGTAGAACCACGTATCCCATAAAGCCAGTCCAATGTCATCTGTACTCTATGATGATGAATATATAAATAAGCCATCTCCTCTACGCGCATAGGCTTTCGAACTTTAGGAAGTAAAGCAATTCCCCATATGCTGCAATACATGGTGAACTTTCCATCGCGATACTACCATACATACGAGCAATGGCATCTGTACTATTTCCACTTTTATAAGCCTACATATACGTACTACATCTATAGATACGTTCTTATTTGATTGCTGACAAAGCCAATCCATATTCCTTCAAGCGATTTCGCCATCGTCGTAATAGACACATCATAACGCTTTGCTAATGAATGGAGCGACCACTTACCGGTCTCATACAAAAGCTGTACGATGGACCATATTGATTTCTTTCTTCAGAGGCCTCCGTTCGATATCGTACGCTTTCATACGGCGCATGATGGTATCAACACTACATTGAAAATAATCCGCCACATCGCGAACGCTCCATTGTTTCTCTATATATAATTGCTGCAACAGCTGTTTTGGTATAACACGCACATTTCGATACATAATTTTTGCCTTCCTATATAAACGAACTCCTTCCCCTATTATTGTGAAAGTTTCACTAGGACAATAAAAAGAGGTTCCTAATAGTCACATAGGGTGACCATAGGAACCTCTTTCACTATGTAATTATATACCCCACATTATGATATGTGACAGTATGGTTGCTATACCACATCAGTGCACAATCCGTTATTATTTATGTCCCAATAAAAACCATAATTAGTTTATACGCTTATAAATAGATTGCTTCATTAGCGGTATCTACGTTCAAGAGCTTTAGGTTTACTTAAAATGATTGACCATTTCATGCCTCTTTTTAAAGCATGATTAGATTTACGATCGCGAGTTGAAGTCGTAGCTAGAGCAGTAGACGCGGTTGTAATGCCTACATTTTCAACAAGAACTTGCCCCTCTTTAGCTGCTTTATCTCGTTTAAACTCAGCTAGTCTTTCACTTAAGGTCGGTCCCGTAACAGCTTCTCTATCTAAGCGAGTCTTACTGGTAGTATAACTCGGATTGTTACTGGAACTTTTTCATTGATAAGGCTTCAATATCTCGTTGAAAGCTGCTGCAGCCTCTTCATTGAAATGTATGTCTTTCCATAGTTTGCGATGGAGCTTCTGGTTGCTGAGTTACAATCGGTTTATCTTCATAAGAATCCCGATAAAAGTCATCAACCTTAGACAAATCACCCGTAGACGGTTCATCTACCTTGCGTTCTATGGAGATGCCATATTCGCGCTCCATATCTTCCCAAGTTCCGCCACCAGAGCTTTCATACTCATCATATTCTTCAGACTCTTTCAGTATTCTTATTTTTTATAATGGAAAAAGCAATGTACGCGATGATACCTAAAACAAAGATTGGATTATGCGAAAGATGGATAGCACTGAAGACAAAATAGAGTCCATAGCTTCTCCTATTCACCATCTGCTAAGTTTTTCACGCATTTTAGTGTCTGCAATAATATTGTTCATATTATAGTAATCCATAACACCTAGATTACCGTTTCTGAAAGCTTCTGCCAATGCTTTAGAACTTCAGCTTGTGCTTCCACAACCTTAGCTTGCATGTCTTGTGTTTTTAGCACGCATTTCTTGTTCTGTCGCAACCGCCATTGCACGGCGTTCTTCAGCATGAGCTTGAGCAATTTTCTTATCTGCTTCCGCTTGGTCAGTTTGCACTGAGCACCGATGTTGCGTCCACATCTACGTCAGCAATATCGATGGACAAGATTTTCGAATGCAGTACCCGCATCAAGGCCTTTACCCAATACGAGTACGGGAAATGTGATCTGGATTTTTCCAATACATCTGTATGTTCTTCAGAGAACCTACAGTCGTTACGATACCTTCACCTACGCGGGCAATAATTGTGGCTTCACCAGCACCACCAACGAGGCGATCGATATTCGCACGTACAGTAACACGAGCACGAACTTTCAATTCGATACCATTTTTGCTACCGCAGAAATAATTGGAGTTTCAATCACTTTGGGATTAACGGACATTTGAACCGCTTCAATACATCACGACCGGCGAGGTCAATAGCTGCAGAACGTTCAAAGGTCAACGGAATGGATGCCCGTTCAGCGGCAATCAAAAGCATCTACAACGCGGTCAACGTCACCACCTGCAAGGTAATGCGCTTCCAACTGATTTACATTCACATCAAGCCCCGCTTTATTAGCTTTAATCAACGGCATTACAATTTGAGACGGATTTACGCGACGTAGCGCATACCTACAAGTGTAAAAATACCAACATTAACGTCCGCTGCTAAAGCAGATACCCAAAGGCCCTAATGGCTGAAACATATAAGAATACCATAATACCAATCAGCAGAATGGGAATCAAAATTAAAATACCTACATCCATAATAACCTCCATGATTTACGACGATGTTGTGAAAGCTTAATCTCGCTTTCTAACAATATTGCGGCCACCTACAACTCGAAGGACCACAATGGGTGAACCGGCATCGATGAAGTCACCTTCGGTTACAACATCTACCAAATTACCATTAATCTTAGCAATACCTGCAGGGCGTAGTGTTGTATGAGCTACACCTTCCTTGCCAGCCAAATCTTCTAATACATCATTAGATACATAACCGGCTTTTGTCGTAGACCGTTGCCCTAAAGGTAAACAATTTGCCTATCCAAGTCTTTTTCAAAGTGATTAAAGAACACAATGATAATGACAATTAACAAGGCTGTTAATCCTAGCACGGCATACAATGCTACCGTACCTTCCCCAAGAGCTACATAAACGCCCCATAGGAATGCGCAGTAACCGATAAGACCCTTAGAAATACCGCCTGGTACTACAGTTCTACAGCCATCAAAAAACACCGATAGCCATCCATATTAAAAAACTCCATAGGTCCCTCCTCTCTAAAATTAATTTTTATACAACTTATATGTTTATTATACAATATTGAAGATAAATTATAAAAGATACTAAACAAAAACGACTACTTTTCACAGATACAATCTGATTCAGTAGTCGTTTATTATATGAATATAAAGTCAATTCACCTTTAATCTCAAGGTTCTATGCCCAAGAGCTTAAAAGTCGTATAAAGTTATACTTCTGTCAATTGGTCATTGCCAACGCCTGTTTTTGGAAGGATCAACAAACAAATGCTCATCGCCATACCTACTACAGTAGCAAGACCCATCCCTTTTAACACTACAGGACCAACCGCAAGTTCTGCATCACTAAGACCTACCACAAGGATAACGGATGTAAGAATCATATTAACAGGGGTTTGTATAATCCACCTTACGTTCTACAAGCATACGCAGCCCAGATGCTGCGATAATGCCGAACAAGAGAATAGAAACCCCACCCATAACAGGTACTGGGATAGCATGAATAAGGCTGCCACTTTACCAACAAAGGATATAATCATCGCAAGAACTGCAGCACCACCAATTACCCATACGCTAAAACAACGAGTAATTGCAAGTACGCCGATGTTTTTCACCATACGTCGTATTTGGTGTAGCACCAAAGAAACCAGAAAGAATATTTGCAAGGCCATCACCAAGCAGGATCTTTTGTAGACCAGGCTCTTTCATCAAGTCTTTAGCGACGATATTACTAGTAACAACTAAATGACCAACATGCTCTGCAAATACTACGAAGAGCGCCGGCATAATCATGATAATCGCATTGATATCAAATACAGGCATGCCATGGGAACTGAGGCAATGAAAGCCAGGAGCGGCTTCTACACCAGAGAAGTCAACAACTCCCATCACAGCAGACAATACATACCGGAAACAACACCGATAAGAACAGGAATAACAGCTAAGAAACCACGGAAACACAACAGTTCCAAGCAAGGTAACAACTAAGGAAAACATAGAGATAATAACAGCTTAGCTATGGCTCATGTCTAAATCTTGATTACCGATAAGGCCAGACATACTCATCGCTACTGGCGCTAATTCTAAGCCGATAATCGCTACGATAGCACCCATTGCCGCTGGTGGGAATAATTTATCAATCCAACGCGTACCAATATAACGTACGAGAACAGACAAAATTACAAAAGATAGACCAAATACAACGAAAGCCCTTTTGCCGCTTCATAACCAAGACCAGCAGATAACACACCTGCTACAGGCGCAATAAAGGCAAAGCTAGAACCAAGATATGCAGGAATCTTACCCTTACACACAAATAAGTACAATAATGTACCAATACCATTCATAAACAATGCTGTTGCAGGGTCTACTTTTTAATAAATACGGTACCAATACAGTAGAGCCAAACATGGCAAATAAATGTTGAAAACTAAGTGGTAACATTCGGCCCCATGATGGGCGTTCTTGAATATCAATATAATCTTTCATCGTTTCTCCTCACACACAATATAACGATGCTAAGTTCATATAGTACAGTCCTTAAATATACTCTATGAATTTACACAAACAGATTCATCTTATGATACATACGTTGAGATATTAACGTTCAAATTTAATCTATCTACGAGTCGACTTTTTAGAAGGCCGTGGTTTTAAACGGTCCAGGCATATTTGTCTTATTAGTACGCGTCGTAGCAGAAGGCTTTGAAACGACTTTGTGTTTCTTCACGCAAAGATAGTAATGGTTCAGCTGTACCAACTTGTTTTACCCCTTCTACATTACGACGACCAATGCGCCAACAACCCAATAGCCATGAAATTCATCAACAATGAAGAGCCACCATAACTAACAAATGGTAATGGTACCCTGTTACAGGCATGATACCCGCATACCATAGCGATGTTAAACAAAGGCCTGACCACTGATAAGCAATGTTATGCCCATTGCTAACCATTTTCCGAATTCATCACGAGCCTTATTGAAATGCGGAACCCAAAATAGGTAAAAGCTGCAATCAGAACGACAACAAACACTGCACAATGAAAACCCATTTTCTTGGGCCCATACAGCAAAGGCAAAAGTCCGTATGTGCTTCTGGTAAGTAAAATACTTTGATGTACCTTGCACAAAGCCTTCGCCTAAAAATACCGCCAGAACCTACGGCCAACAGCCCTTGAACTGTTTGATACCCCATATCCTGCGCATGAGGCCAAGGATCAAACCAAGATTGAATACGTTCCCAGCGATATGGCGACATACGAGTCGCAATAAAAGCCAAGAAATCCAGCTATCACAAAAGCTCCGCCAAAGAATTTTCCATCAAAGCCCGCTAAGTAAATGAGCACAAAGGAAAAGCCAAAAATCAATACGGTCGTGCCCATATCTGGTTGCAAGATTGTTAAGCCTGCAAATATAATTGGCCATATTAACATTGGCAACATATAACTTATACGTTCACTAAAATAACCTTGTAAATTGATGAGAGGTTAGTATGCTTTGGTTTTCCCATTTCCGCATGGTACTCAATTTAGCCGACGTCCATATCAAGGCGCTAATTTCGCAAATTCTGAAGGTTGAATCGATACAGGCCCAATAACAATCCAACGACGTGCACCATTAATGACTGCACCAATCACAAGAACCAAAATCATACCAATTAGTGTAGCAATCATAATTCTTTGCAACATGTGAGGCTTCTGTAACTGACGGTAATCATAACGATACAATATGACACCCGCCGCCATAGACAAGAAACAAGAATGTCATATGTTTTTTAAAAGTATCCTAATAATCCCGTATTTTTCATAGATAGAGCTGATATACGTAGCACTAAAGATATTTACACTGCCTATAATTGTAATGAGAAGAATAGGTAAGAGCATACCTTGTAAGTCATTTTTAAAGAGTGAGCCCGACCTATCCCCACTTATTCGGTGTTTGCATGTTAAGCCTCCTTTTGAACTTTTTGGCTTAATTCGCTTCTAAGCGAAAAATAGGTTGTCCTTTTTACTAAATTTCTCTTCATACTCAGTTTTTACATTTGGAAGGTCTGTGCTATGTAAATCATACGTTACATTTTTAAGCTCCAACCACACGCTTTAAACTCTTCAAGAGAGAACATGAACAACCCTTCATTATCTGTCTTAAAGTGAACTTCTCACCATCTTTCAAAAGGCGGGCATAACGATCAGAGGAAGGTGTGATATGTAAGGTGACGTTTTGCATGTTTAGCCTTAGGCCAAGGATCACAGAAGTTAATATAGAAACGATCAACTTCTCCAGGTGTCACTATCTCTTCGATACCTGCAATATCAAATAGAGACACTTTGCATTGTTTCTGCTCTCCTTCAAAGATTTTTGTGCTGCATAATAGATAACTACCCATTTGTACTTCAAAACCTACGAAGTTAGCATTTGGATACGCTTCAGACATCCCCGCAATAAAGCGACCTTTCCCCGTCCCTAGTTCCATATATAATGGGTACTCAGGATGTTCAAATAATTCACGCCACTTGCTCTTAAACTCTTCTTGTCCAGACAAAATGATGTGAGAGTCATATTCGTGGATAGCTTCATCAATCCATGGTTTTTCTACGAAGGCGCATACTTTCTCCTTACATCTATTTTTAATAATATATTTATATTTGTTTATATTTATTATTACAGGTCATATACCTATCTTATTAATTATAGAAAAGGGTGACCTAAACGTCAATTACATTCTATGGATTTAATCCTAATCATTAAAACTGTGAAAGTAGAAGCATAAAAAGACCTACTTCCGAAAGAAGTAGGTCTACATTTTATTGGAAAATCATAGCTTCTAAATTTTCAATTTGATATTGACTTAGGCCAAGTTCAGATAAACTCTTTTTCAGTCTGCAGTAAAAAGATTATTTTTACCAACTCGAGTACCTATAGTGCTGCCGCAGCGACCAATTCACGGTCCAATTTACCTAAACGTGAACGATTACGATTTTTGAGGTTTTGGCTTTTTCGTACGGAACGTATTATATTGAACCCCTCTTTTTGTTTCCTCAGCTTTCGGCTTTGTTAAAGGTGCCCCCATTAGATGCCATTCCAATAAGCACTAAGTCCTGTTTGCTTTGGAACCAATTTTTCGTACTCATCGCTAAACTCAGGGCGTTCATCACGTAATTGATCAAATATGGCTAAAAGGCATTCATTTGTTTCAAGCCAGCAGTAGAGTAAAGTTGACGAATGGCAATACTCACCTCTTGTGGCGTCAACGTGCCTCGCTCAATAGCAGATGCAATTACACTCTTTAATGCACCTTGATCACCAGACGCAGTATAGCGGCCGATTTCAACCAAGTCTTTCTGACGTGCATTAAGCTCTTTTGGCGTATATATATTTATCTCAGATATAGATGGTGCCTGTTTAGAAGGTTGTTCTCCCGCCCCATTAGCCTCAAACATATAGCCACCGGCAACGATGGCCACGGCTAATGTTAAGGTTAATACTCTTTTCAAAGTCTTACAATCTCCCTTATCATTAATACTAATTGTATAATACTGCAATAGTAGCGTATATTATCAATGGATTTATTTTACTGTTCTACTGTAATACATACTGTAGATATTATTATATAATACTTCATCTAATTTTTATAGTCCTATTCGATCTATAATCTTTTTAATAAATTATATATATTTATCTATAAAATTATATAATTATAAACCACACTTAACAATGCATCAAAATGCACTTTCTACTATTTTTATCAAAGAGATTAATGGCTATCGTAACATACTAATATTCCTTACAACTATAATTTTCTACCATTTCGGTTTATGATTCATTAGAAAGATAAAATCATTAAAAATTATATAGCCGGTCCAAAGAACGTAAAGGC
>BNJU01005032.1_pt1 | contig 76472 bp, 63 predicted proteins | sample 8539281 | NCBI WGS metagenome assembly BNJU01 (sample SAMD00202456, study PRJDB9452) | human saliva metagenome | isolation source: human saliva | place: Japan
CAATCCCAAGGGGTTTCTCAAATCTAAACGCCATCGTTCAGCATTTGGGACCGTGGTCGAATCGATTGGTAAAGGCAGCAGGAACTATCGTTGAAGCGTTCGGGACTGCTTTCGGTATCGTCGTTAAGGCAGTCGGTGAGCAGCACCGCTCATAAACTTTCACCGCTTGTTGAGCTATCAGCACTGCTCTAGAGCAATACAGCACCATTCATTACAGCGTTTGGTAACGCTTGGACTCTATTTAGGAACACTTTGCCCAGCTATCATCGCGTGCATTCAGTGGTTTTGGTACTGGTGCCTAGGCTCAGCAATCAGCCAAATAACCACCGCTCGATTACTCCGATTGTTCAAATTATCGAAAATACTATCACAGCAGTAGCTCAGATCATGTGCTAAATGCCATCGTGGCAATCGCTCCGGTTGTTTCAGAATTGCATCGTGCCAAAATAGCTCCAAGTAATCGGGCAATTCGGACCACAGATTGCAATGGTTTACAAGTAATCGTACAAGCCATCCAAGCAACGGCACCAGTCATTATGACCTTGATTCAAGGCATTGTGACAGTCGTTCAAACAATGGCACCAGTCATTAGTCAAGTGATTTCTGCCATCGTTACGGTCGTTCAAACTCGCACCTATCATCAGCCAAATCATTTCAGCGATTATTTACTGCAATATCAAATCGTACCTGTCATCACAGTCATTGGTGGTGTGATTAGTGCTGCATTTAGTGGCATTGCATCGGTAGTGTCAGCCGCTGGAATGGCTATCGCTACCGCCGCTATGGGTATCGGTACGGCTATTAGTACGGCCCTAAGTGGTGTGGCAAGTATTATCAGTGCTGACTGGTTCTGCCATCGTACAGCCTTGCAAGGGTATTGCTAGTGTGGTGCAGATCAGTCGGACATCAATCAGCACTAGCGCTACAAGGTATCGAGCAACAGTATCAAGTCAGCGTTTGAAGGTTTCAAGCGTGATTACATCAACTGAGGTGAGCAATCAGTGGTGTATTGAATAGTTTGGCTAATGTGTTCAATTCAATCGGTACAGCTGCTCAGAAAGCAGGGTCTGGAGTTCAACTCAACTTGCGAATGGTGTTATTAAGATTACCAACACTAATCTTGGAGACATGGCCGCATCTCTTTGCAGCGGTTGCCAAGGGGTGGTCTATCGGTAACAACTCAGCGGGGACTTTGCTCAAAGCTGGTGCTGGTATGACTCAGCTTGGAGATGGCATGAGCAAGGTGTCTAGTTCGGCATCTGAGTGCTGTATCTGGATTTGACATCATTCCTCTAGCACGATTACAGACGTTCAATCATCATTCACTAACACAATCGCTACTCACCACAGCAGGCTACAGCGTTCAGCGTTCTCTAGTCAAACTAGTCAATCGCTTGCTGGTTTAACGGCTATGACTAGCGCCCTATCACTGCGTTTAGAGCAGATCATGACACTAGCACCAGCCTTTGATGGTTGCTGCACTGGATCTAACTCAGTTCAGTGCAGTTTCAATGACGCTCACTGCTGGCATGACTTCTATCAGCTCAAGCATGACTATGCAACTACTGCAAACAACGATGTTGGCTACTCAGTTAACTATGATCGCTACAGGCATGACCACAGTGGCTACTAGCTCCAGCTATGCTGGGTAGTAGTTTAACCTGCTTGATAGGTACTCAATTCACTATGATTGGTACTTCACTATATGATGTAGACGGTCAATTTGATGATGTTTGCCACTGGCTTGATGCAGCAAATGACATCACAGCTCATGATGGCGAGCTCAGCAGTGACCATGTTTGGTGCTCAACTCATGACCGCTCAGACTGGTCCAGCATGGTTTCCGCCATGTGGCTACCATGGTATCTGAGTCAACAGCTTGCTGCTTGCTAGCTCAGCTCAAATGGCGAGGCTGGACTGCTATGGTGAGTGCTCAAGAGTCATGATGTTAGCTAGCCGTGATCCGCTACAGTCAGAGCAGCAGCTGCTGACTGTACAAGCTACGATGATGTCGCTTGGGTGATGGCAGTAAGCGCAGGCATGATGTCAGCAGTTCAAAAGCGGTAACTCTGGGCTATGCAAATGACTGCGGCTCTGCGTTCTGTGGTACACAGATAGTTTTGCTTTTCACAAGCCTTCATGAATCAGATTGATTTTCGCGGTTCCAATGGTATGAATCAAAATGGTTAGCTGCCATTCGTGCTCGAGTGGTGCTCCAAATGGGTATCTGCTATGCGAGCAGAGCGGGCAGCAGTTGGTTGCAGTTACTCAAGCGGCAGTTAACCAAAGCAGCAGCGCAGCAAGGCCGGTTATGAACCTTTCTCTCAGCCGGTTCTTACATGAGACAAGGTCTTTGCCGCTGGTCTGATATCGGCTCTTGGAGCAGTTACAGCGCAGCTAACGCCCTGGTGGCTCAAAAGCTGGGCGTGCAGCACAATGAAACCACATTCACTCACCTTCTCCTTGTTCCCGTGATGAGTTGGTTTGGTATATCGAGTCTTGGTATTGCTCGGTATCGATAAAAGTCAGCCCCAGAGGTGGCTAATAGTCACGCGGCTACATCCGTGACCAAGTCAGCAGCTTCCCGTTCGAGCTAATGCAATGCTCACGAGTGCCGCTGAACGCCGGCTGGTCAGCTTAAGATGGAAGTCTTGCGAGATAAGAACCCCAGACGCTGGACGATTTTCCAGCGCGATCAAGAGAGCGTGATGCTGCCTGCATTCAGCGTAGTCTTCTTAGCGTGTGATTGAGTGCAGCTTGTGGATGTCAAGGGCAAATCGTGCACAAGGTCAAAACATGGTAGCTTGATACTGGTGACGCTTGTTGGTGGTGCCGGTGTATATGCTTCAATAGTGCTGCATTGGTACCGAATTAAAACTGCGAAAGGACGACGCGATTACGAGTTACTGAAAATCAAAGATATATAGCGTTTGGCGAGTTTTCAATAGTCCGTGACTGTTGAGTTGGTCTACAGAAACGTAAGCTTTGCAACGCCATGACGAGACGTCGGTGCAGGAGTCCTTCCCTTCGCACTAGAGGGGTGACCGACTTTTCTAGCATTCTGGGGGCAGTATTTGAGCCCTGACGAAATTACATGCAAGAGTTTAAAGCTGCAAGTTTTGGGAATACGAAAGCCAGCAGGTTTGGAACGTGATGATAGAGGTCACGAATGGTAGTGACTAGAAACGGAGTCTATAGCGATACTCACGATGGACGCTATTACTGGGTGAGGAAAATCAAGAGTATTAAAGTATGCTACGACCCTAACAAAGAGTTTGAGTCACTCACTGTCGTGTTCAAATGCTATCCGTTCGCCTGGCTACAGGCGGCTTCTTTGCTGATGATGTATGGCACCTGCCGATTTTGAAATGACGATCTCAGCATGGACTCAAATGGCAGTGGGTTGTACTAGACAAGAGAAAGAACCAATCTATTTTGTCGAATGCAGGGACGCGCTATTATTGATGGTCTGTTGAAGAGATGGTGCACTTATTGAGCGAGACGGTGTGAGTTTACAACCTTAAGCGATGGCAGTAGCAAAAGGCAAGGGACTTAGCTGACACTCTGCGAGTATCAGCTATTTTTAAAACTAAGGGCAAACACATGCACTATTGCTTTTGCACTTCTTTCTTGACGTTATGGCAGCTTCCAGCAATCGGAAAAATCAGAAAGTGTACAATATTAGTCATACTGCAGCTGTGTGTCAAAGTGCTGGCGCAAGCATTGTTGATGGTGGACTAAGGCGTGTCGGACTTGTCAACATGGAGCCGAAAAGAAAATGATTCGAAGGATTTTGGCACGAGTTTGACAGACCAGGACGATACCAATCTGATGCCCAGGTTGTTGGATGGGACGATGCTTGGTGACTGCACCGTCGATATCTCCTGACCATAGTGGATTTGATGAGGGAATACTTTACCACGTTTACGACTATCGATAAACATTTTGCGCCGAAGGTCCTGGAAGTTGATACGATAACCATTTCCAGAGCATAAAACGATGATGAGAAGAGGGCCGAGTTGTACTGTTTGATGATTGGCCAGCCGTACGCGATGGGCGTGAGATAAACTCCTCCGTAACACCGCGCCGTCAGACCAGTCCATAGCGCCCATAAACTCAAAGGTGGAAAATCATCGCTGGTGCGATGCTCCAAGCACTCAATACCATTAATGAGTTTACACTACCTCCGTTCACTTCATCCGTTGTGCGCGCGAGATCGGTTCCGTTCCGAGTCTATTATCGAGTAGTCAGTCCTCTCACGATGGAACGTGAGTTTGTTGTTGGACGGGTGCTGAGCCAGACTGCCACAATGACGGCGGATGAGTTTTGCTCAGAAGGTGACGTGCGAAGACTTCCTATCGTTCCTCCACGACTCAGCTCAATGGTTCCAGAAACTTGCCGAACCGTGGAGGCGGGTCAGTGTTACCATCCGAGAAATATTAAAATCATCGCCAAATGAGATCAGAGTTAAGAAGATTACACACGCGATATTCTTTAAGAAAAGTAACCGTCAACAGTAGAACGGATGGAAACCGTTTCAACTATCATCGTTACAGTCAGGTCCTGGGATTGTGTGCGAGGCGAGATTATCAACAATGTCGGTGGATATTTGAGGGTTTGCAAGGTTAAATACTTTTGCTTCTGCTGCACTAAGACTGGACTAGTGTATTGGGTGCCGAAATCCGCCAATCCAGATTGGCAAATATCAAATCAGCCAGTCGGTTGCGCAGTTTCCTGATGGGTTGGCTTCTCAAAATTATGCCGGTGAGCTGGATATTTCAGAAAAGACGTCAGACGGTGCCCAAAACCCAGATAGTTTTCAGAGGCGAAATCTGAATTTGGAACGTCAACTTAGTCATGCGCGATGTTCCTTGAGGACAGGGTGATCAAAGGATTTGAGTGTTATCCGTAAGCCAGTGATCTGGGCGGAAATCGACGCACCTAGTGTCCCTATTGGCTCAGTGGCATGGCAGTATCACGTGCTACCTGTAGGGTGCACTTGCAAAATGGACGATTTCAGCCGTTGAAACGCTGTTGAATTGATGAGCGTGCAGTAAATTTGAAATCAGGAACAAGCACCCGACCAGATCAACGCACTCTCTGGGATTGAGGCTCGCAAGTTTTGGAAAAGAAAGAGTTAGTATGCTCAACCTGATCAAACGGTTGGGCTGACTGTCGGCTCGCAATCTCAGTCACTTGCGGCGTACGAGTTTGCGGTTGCAAAAGCGGAAAATTCTATCGAGACGTGTTGGGCTGGATACGTCGTTGCTGACGACTGCAAACGTTTAGAAAACTCTATGCAGGTCAACGCATCACTCAAGAACGGAGCCTGGCACAGAGCGATGGCGCGAGCTGCTAAGCCAGCGGTCAGCACCGCAGGGTCAGATTGAGCACGCCGCTGCCGACCGGGCGTTGCTGAGCTATCTTGTAAAGCAGCCAGCGATAATCAGCTACGTCCATGCCAGCATGGACGAGCGAGAACGCACTGGGACGATAGGGACATAAGCTGAAAATCGCGGTTACAAAAGCAGATTAGAAGACAGGAACGTGCACAGAATGGAAAGCGAAGCGCCGATCTGTACGATGATGCGGCACCTTTGAAGAACACTACGAGCACGTGACGCGTTTTGACGCTAGGGGCTATCGTCAAGAAGACGCGGACGTTCGAGAAAGCCATTGCTGAAAGCTGCATCAAGGCAACGCCTGCGACGGCGCTTCTAACGGTAACTCCAGATTTGGAAGTTTTGCCAAAGCTCCGTGGGGAACATGAGCCTGACCAACGCCGATCCAAACAACGCCAGTCAGAAGTCAAGAGACTGAGCACGACCATGACTGGCAACAGGGTCGACGAGAACGGTGCTGGCGATCCGACCGCAGCACTGCTGCAAGATACCCGAGAAACCAAATTTCGAGGTGGCAAAGTGGCTGTCGTTGGAGAGTAATGCTGTTGCAACATCTAACATCGTTGATGCGAGCGATCACGGACGTCAACCCGGTGAACTTTTGCATGAGTTTGGGTTGATGATTACTGGTCGCCTGATTGATTGATGTCGCGGATTTCTCAAAGTGTATTAAGCGGCGGTGGTTGGTTCCCAGTCAGGAAACGTCATGTCGCTGCCAGAGATACCTTAACAACTCGCTCAGCCAAAACAGGTATGTCGCCGTGTGCGTTATTTACAGCGACGAGACGAACTCGTTATATGTCAAAACATTAAACGACATTCAAAACGACTGGTAATCGTAAAACCATCTGTAATCCTATTCAATGGAGCATTGGTTCACCACAACTCCTCCCATTTTGTTAAGACGATGGGGCTCGAGTCGGTGAACGCCCGAGACTACGTGAATGCCGACTGAGGACAGTTATCAAGGAAAATCACATTTGACTGCCAAAACAAATGCTGTCAGGAGTGGTCAAAGAAAAGGGCGACATCATTGTCTCTTTTCGAAAATTATTGCATTAACAGCATTGAAGATTTTGAAATTCACCTTACGAACTACTCTGGGAAATTGATGCTCTTTGATAGACAAAAAGTTTCAAGTAGCGGACATGGATAATTCATGACAGTCACAAGAAGAAAGATATTTCTAAACAGCTTCACTAATCAAGTGGCTGGAAATATACCCAAATGAAATCAGGCATATTTCTATCATAGCAATATTTTCTTGTCCCAAAAAGCTCCCAACGCAAAAACAAAGACATCACACTTGAACGGTTGAGTTGAGCTTGCAAACCAAAGCGGACAGTTATCGTAATCTAGGTGACTCAACGACGGATGGTACAAGAACATCTGGTTTATTCAGAAACACACTGGAAACCTAACACCAACGAAAGACCTACTACAGGATTTTGAAACGTATCGTCAATGATCAAAGAGTATGGCTGACCATAAATTCTATAATCCGTGGATTCTCTGGTAAACGAGTTTGTTGTTAGAAGATAACTTGGATGCTGTCTTAGCTCAATCACCAGATCAGCTATACTGTATCTCAATGGGATCAATGACAGTGTTTACCAGAAGGTCAACATTCAACCTCTCGAAGAGAACCACTCGACATTGTTAAAACGTTTGATATCTAAAGAATTCAAAACCTATCTTGATGTCTACATAAGCCTAGATTTGAAAACTATAATCGTTTTGGCATCAAAAGATTAACAGTATCGCTGACAATATCAAGAAAAGATTTGGCGAGAACTAGGTGTTCCATTCATTGACTACAATGGCGGACTGAGAAATATTCTGAATGACTCAGAGTATAGTGTTAAGGCTCTTATTCTGATATATGTCACTACGATTTAGGACATCCAAAAATCAGCGTGAATTTTCTAGCTGATCAATTAATTCACCGTGTCGAGGAAGTTGCTACTGGCAACAGATTGCTATCAGAATAACATTGTTGTCTCAGACTTGAACTATTCAGATTATTTATCCGATGTTGAAAAAGAGGTTAAATTCTTACCTTCGAAGGTAGATGGGTTTGACTAGAGGGCACTTTAAAGTGGAGCTCAAAAGACCATGTTTGAAAGTTTTGGTTTGTGTCAATAAACCAGTTGTGAGTCAAAATACTTCGAGAACGTGTCTGTACAGTAAACAGTGCTAGCTTGGATGATGGCACGGTTGGATGTTGGTCTCTACAAAGATTTCAGTCAAAAACACGCCAAATCAACCATCATCCTTCCGTGGTTTGAAATTTGAGTAGAAGGAATATTGAACAAAGCTAGATGAATTTGGGATTGGATGTTGTATTTGAACTTCTACGAGCATGGATAGATGACCATTGTAGGGTGTTCCTACTAATGATTATACATTGCTGAGTGACATCGTGGTCGGTGTATCCAGGGCGTGGGCTTATCATGAGTTTTCAAGCTCTAAATTCAGAAAAAGGCTGTCAGTCATCACTGCTATGATTATCTTTGTAGCCATCTTCTATCCGTTCTTCAATTTCATGAATTTAGGCAGGATGTTAGATGCAACTATCATGGCCACTGATTGCAGCTTATGGCTCCTAGTATTCAGCTAGTCATCAGCTCTAGGAGTGGAAATTCCATTATGATAAGTACATGATATCGACAAAAGACAAATTTAATTTAACTCGATTGAAGAAAGAAAAGGAGAAAACGAAAATGATTAATTTTTAAACTACGTTTGCAAAAACAAAACTACTATAGTAGCTCTTATCTCAACAGTATTCTTTGATGTTGCAACAATTTCGGACTTACATCTCTAGCACATTCAAGAGGTGTCAACTACATCTCGTTGTGATCTTGAGTTATTCTGGAATCGTAGCTGACCCAACTACTAAAGGGCGTTGCAGATAGTGAACGTGCATTGAACTACAGACGAACCTCACGAGGACTAGCTTATGTCTAGACTCATGACCTCTATCAACCAAATTGAAGAGAGGTGACATTCTCAAGTCTGGGGATGTTACCTCTGTCTAGTTTTGAAATCTTAGGGGCTGATGGGAAACGCATGGAGTTATCCGGCACTGGTAAGCTCACGCTGTCAAAATGACGAAAACCGTGGCGCTGTATCAAGACTGTAACCGTAGAAGAACGGCATTTTCGTTCGTCATGGGTGACATCGATGAGCCAGCACTTACTACCTCGAAATTAAACTGAAATGGGCATATCTTTCCATCAAACAATTTCAAGGTGAAAGTTAAGAGTTCAGCTTTAACATCGTAGTGCTATTCCATCAAAGAAAGACCCTAAACTAAAAACTACTAGCGGATGGATTGCGAGATTCTGGTTTACATTGCTGGTGGCAGTGATACTACGGAAGACCTCGTTAACATCTACAAATCCTAGCTACAAATTTGAAAGGAAAACATAAATGAGTGAAATTGCATGATTTTCGCCTCAAGCCGTTGAGTACGACATCAAAGAAATTAAAGCAGCGTTAGCTGGCAAAGGCTGAGAAAAGGCGAAAGTAACTCCACTGGCATCACTCAAGACCAACTTAACACTGCCATTCTAAAGGTATTGAGACTGCCATTCTGGGCGAGGCGTCCCAGAAGAACTCGACACACTCAGGAAATCGTCAGATAAAAATCACTGCAGCGGTGGCAATACTGACAGCGGTATTATCTGAAAATGACCGAAACTGGCACTCGTATTGATACCATTGAACAAGAAGACCTTGGAGCGTATATATACAGCGAAAGCGTGAGCCTATGAGTAGTTCACAGAATTTGCTCAAGCTGTAGGGAACTGATATCAAGGAAAATTAAAGATAAACAATCTTCATCGTTGACTGTCAGCCAAAGCTAGCGGTTCTTCCCAACACTATAACTTCTTTTTCTACGAGTTCTAGAACAAACCAATTATGGAAGACCCACTATAACAAAAATCTCAACTACTACACAAAGTGAAATTGACGCTTTTAAAAACAGAAGGTTGAAGAGTTGGAGAACTATCTCGAGATTAAACAATCTGTTCATAAGAAAGGAGTATTCTAATGAGCGTGCAACAATCATTAGTAACTGGTTTGATTAACACAGGACTATTGACTTATTCAATGCCCGGTAGCCGTAACGGTACAGACAGGACAGGGCTGACTGTTCCGGTTCGATATCATAAGCCTTGAAAAAGCCCAGCATCGAGTACTAGGACCTACCATCTCAGTAACTCTGGTCATGCAGTATCAAACAGCGGTTTTTATGTGGTGTACCATGTAACGAGTCATGGGATGCACTGCCGGGCGACATCGTTTTGATGCCATGGGGTGCTGATATGGCTAGTTCTGAGTGGGGCTGGTGGACATGTCGGTGTCATGCTTGATGATACATATCACTATTGGTTGCGATTTCTCCAACTCAGGGAGCAGTTGGACAAACTATCAACACTTATCCTTGGAATGATTACTACAGGATGTGAATCGTGCCAGGCATATCGAGGTTTGGCGATATGCTGACACCTGCACCACAAACTAACAACTGGCTACCACGGCAGTCGTGCCGCAGAAAGCCTGCTATAGTAGTCAATGGGTCCGATATGCCAGCGGTATTTTGGCAATTAAATGCGACTATTTGGCACCCAGTTGGATTCGACTGGACGAAAACGGCATCCCGGGTTTCAATGGTTAACCCTGAGTAGATGCGGACACAGCGACACTTGCCAGACGGTCTTCGAGACTTTCAAAGCACAGTATGTTCTTAGTTTTGCTGGTGATGAAAACCAACATCACTGAACATGCGAAAGATAGGCTGGCTACTATGGCTATTATTACCGCATTTTAATTTGGCCAATTGGTACAGTTTGGCTTTCATGCTTGGGATAAGGACGACCTCAGTGCTACACGGATAATTAATCAGACATGAAGCATAAAACAGAGAGAGTATATCACCTCCCGACAGACCACAGTTCGGACATCATGGTGGTAGTGGTCGAGCCTCAGCATTTGCAGGCTTTTTATTGTTTGTAGTATAATATTATTTGGTTTTGATGAATATGTCATCATCATGGGCAAAAGAGCTACGAGGTTATCTCATAGCTCTTTTTTATTTGTGATTTTCACTAGATAAGTGATACTATAGTCAGTGGAATACTTGGTATCATTTCGATAAAAATTTCTCGAACTGCTCGACTTTATGTCGGGCTGTGTTCTCATGATAAATCATTAGACATTTGAATCTAAATAAATTTACACTATAGATGTACTTTAAAGCGATTACGTGCCAGAGTGTTTTGTTTTTCTATTGTCGCTTGAGCGTGAGCTGCCAAGTCTTTTCTTCTCAAATCAAGAATTTTAGTGTCATTCATTGAAATAGTTGAGCAAAAACGCTCTCATTTCCATAAAAACGATGGTTTCCTAGTGACACGAACCTTGCTATCAAGGGCGCGTGCTATAACCTGTTGCTCATAATCAAGCGTGAAGATGTCCTTGGTATCAGTACCCGTCTAATATCTTTCGCTCTACAGCTTGAGAGAGGTGTCAGTTTCTAGCTCTTTTCAGTGCTGACCTTTCTGCCATGAAGTCGTTTGGACCTCTTTTGTGAGTTCCTCTAGTGAAATTCTATCGTCAATGTATACGATCATTAGCCTCACTAGTACTCAGTGGTTAGATTGTCAATCTGTTTCCTGTCAGTTCTCGAGTCTATCGTCTCTTTATAGTGTTTGAAAATAGCTTTGTCGATATAATCTGAATCAGTTTTGGCAGCTATTGATTCAGTCACAAGACACAGTGCTCAAATATCGTCTTTGAAATAGAATCCAGAAATCACACTATTTCGTTGTTATAAACCGTCACCCTTGAGTCTTCCTGGGTGTCGCTAGCTTCACACTCGTATTTGACTAAGCGTGTGCTGTCTTGTTCCTTTTCATACAGCTAATAAGCAAGGGACTGACTGAACAGTAGCCACATTGAGCTATTCAGAAAAGCATGTATTTAGCTTGAAACGGTCTTGATTGAAACGTAACTGGGCGGTGCCCTTTACCTTGTTTTAATTTCCTCTTGTGTCTTGTCCAAATCGTCCTCTGAGATATGGCCTACATGAGTACCAGGGAATATCAGCCCTAAAGTGGTTATATCCACAATACACCGGATTTCGAGAGGATAACTCTAACTCGTCCCTATAGTTCCACCTCTTTATCTGCCCGTGTTGCTCGTTGAGGTGTCTCAGAGCTTGGTAATCAGACATACCTGATAAATATATGTCGAACATCTTTCGGACGATTAAGACTTGATATAGGATTGACCGAGGCGTGCTAGTTTTCTTTTGATGTAATCATAGCCACTAAGATGTCTTGAGCACTGCATTGACTTGCGGATTTTGCCCGCCCCCAACGCTGAAAGCTGCATCCGTTCCTTGATGTTTCTTTCGAGCTGAGCAAACACGACACGCCAATAATCCAATCATTGCCTACCGAATGGCGTTGAGGTGTCGAAGTCGAGCAGGCTGTGAATTCATATCATTTTCCAAAATACATCTTCAATCAGATGAAGTGTATCTTTGAGAACAGCTTAACTCGGTCTAGCTGCCACCCAGAACCGTATCAAAACAACTTTCTCTTTTGCGTCTCTTATTAAGCTGCTCAAGTGCAGGGCGTTCCGTAATGGGACAGAAAAGCGCAAATGCGTATATATGTCGCACATATTCCAGTCATATATCGCAGTGGCTATGTTTGCTTCTGCTCGTCGATAGAATAGCCTCGTCGGCTTGCGATGTGGTCGATACTCGAGACGTAGATAAGCGACTCATGTGTTGCCATTGTGTTTGTGTACCTCGTTTTTGATAAAATCGTGCAGAAAAACACGCGTAACCTCGATTATGTTTAAGCTGGTTATCTAGCGTTTTTATTTTTCTGTGATGCTTGCTCTACACTCCTAAGTTTGGCGACGGTGAGTGTGAGGGCTTGTTGTCTGTCTTAACTACACTCATTGTTCCGTTGAGCTTTGGCTAGCTGCGCATTACCGTCATCTGGTCTGTGTAGAAACATAGGATATCGCTCTGAAATTGAGCATTGTTGATTGCAGCCCAGACAGTCGAAGGCTTCATGCTCTTTGGCGAGCATACCGTCAGCAAAATTCTGTAGTCAGCTTTGCTATGTAAACATATTCGTTAGGAACAGTCATATATAAAATGGTGCTGCGATTGTAAAACTATGTGCTAATATCCAGAGCCACTATCGGTCAAATCTTGTTTGATCAGTCGATAAAGCTACCTATTTGACCCTCGGTAATGTCTTTTAGCTTATCTTCCGAGCTTGGTTCTGAGCTGATTCTTTGTAGCCTTTCTTTCCTCGCTCTGAACTTGACGACTTTGGCGCTGCTAGACGGCTTACTGGCTTTAGGTTTGCCCTGTTTCTGAAGAAGACGCAGTTGCCTTTGACTGTTTTAACTGGTTCTGTCTTCGTTTTTCGTCAAGCCCAGTATTGGCACAAACTTTTCCCAAGAACAGCCAAGACAAGACAACCACCCACTTTCTTGCCATCGTTTCAGATTCTTCCATTTGCTCAACATTTTTCAATCTCCTTTAGGTTTTAAATATTCATTTTTACAAACGTCTCATCACAAATCGTGGTGAGATTATATTTTTCCATAAAGCGTAAGTAATTAAAATCATCAAGATTTTCGTTTTTAGCAATTCTGGATCGTACTTCTGTTGTTTGAACCTCAAACTTTTCCCGTAAACGCTCATAGTCTTTAGAATTTTGCCTTCAGATGGCCTCATTTTCATGTAATATGACCTTTAAAACGAGTTTCTCGGGGATAAATCTGTTGATATAAAACTGACCCTATTTATTGGGTCGATAGCTCATTTCTGGCCACTCGTTAGAATCCAAACTCACAAAGAGACACGTTGAACTGCTCAAGTAATTCTTTTCAAGCACGAGAGCCTATTACGTTTTGATTTACTAGCAAGTATCTTTTGCTAAATTATACTAGAGAGGGTGATTTAGTTGTCATTTTTCAAACAAATAAAAACGCAACAAGCAATCTATCGAAGACCAACACTAAAAATTGCAGAACGTAATTTAAAGAATATGGCAGAGACCATGCTTTTTAATCAAGGACGGTCAGGCGAGACTGGAATCTAGCAAAAAGTCTTTTGAAAGCAGATATAGTCACCTTTTAATCTCGTAGTAAATAGCGATAGGACGAATTAAATAATCGCCACTTGATGACCAAATCAGATGAGTCAAGCATTATAGAAGGATTGCCTGTAGGTGCTTTTTCAAAAGTTCCATACTGTTGAGTCATCATAGACAAGTCACTAGGCGTCTGTTCATCAAAATGTAGATGAGCGAGATACCTAGTATTTTTATTTCTTTCTTCGCACTGCCTAAGACCAAGTTGGCAGTTGGGACCTCACTGAATTCCTAGGCAAAACGCTAGTAGTATTTGATACTTTGGCCAAGTTAGAGGATGGAAATAACTCAGAGAATAGGCTGACATTGACCGAATGGACTCTAAAGTTATTTCCAGCCGTTACGCGAAATCTCGTCTTTAATTGCTCTTTTCTAGGTGTTATCTCTTTTTGTATTCGGACTGAGCTTTTTAAGCTCGTTATATTCGGAAGCAATATCTTCAATTCATCAAAAGTGAGACATTTTTAATTGTTCAAAAATCGAAGAAGTCAGACCTCCTACAGTAAAGACAAAGTCAGCCGTCTCGAAAGTCGGAAGATTTTAAAGTTTGTCATTTTCCAATTCTTGAAGTAGTAAATCAAGAGAGTAATCATCTAACGCTGTCTCGATTAGATTTTCTGTTTCGATCGTGAGAAGACAATATTATAATTCTCGTTCTCAGTTGTCGAATGATTACCATCAGCTTTACTAGAAGTATGAAACCACCTGAAACAGTGGTTGTAGATTGTTCGAATCCACCCTCTGCATTAGAGTCTCGATTCACTGATTTTTCTATTCACTAATTTTGTGTCACCCCAAGCATTTTTGTTGAGCGAGCAGAAGTTAACTACGAATTGTGTCCAGATAGATTATCTCTTTCATCCTCATTCCCCTTGCATTCATATAACCGCAATGATGCCACGAATGGCACGTTTATCACTATCAGTTAGTGGTTTGCCATCGAACATCATGGCGCTTTTCTATTATGTTATCGATGTCATGGGCGTTGGTTGGCTAGATTCCATAACGCCCCATTCTGCGAGTTGTGTCCGGTGAAATACCCAACAAGTGACAGATTTTAAAGACGTTTTCAGCTTTTGCATTCATGATACCACGTTCTAAAATAGAGCGAACAGTAGATATCAGAGATGCCGCTTTTCTGTTGCAAAAGCTCTCACATTTCCGTGTTAGCTATAATCAGTTCCTTAATTCTTTTCTCAGCCTGCATTTTTGTAACCCTCATTTCTCTTTCTATATATTACCACAGAAAAATTGAGTGGGTATCAAAAAGTATCAGTATTTTTCTGTTGACAGGTACGAAAATTAGTATATACTTAAATCAAGCTTAAGGAAGGAGTGACTACACGTGAAAAACATCGAAGAAATTCGTAAGAATAAAGGGTGTCGCATAGTAGACATCGCCGACCTGCTAGGTGTTGATTCCGCACGGTTCAGCAGCAAAATCGATGGTGTATCTGATTTCAAGTTTAGTGCGAGACAGTGGCTATCAAGAAAGCATATCTTCCCAGAATAGCGAATTAGAGTACCCTATTCAGCGAGACGTGCAGCCTAAATTTTTAACCTAATACACGAAAAATCGTATATAACTAAAAAGTTAAAAAGGTTAGAACAAAATGAATCACATTCACGATTTTATCGAATTATGCAAAAAGGCCGTCCATCCCAGAATGGGACTCTACGACCTACATGCTGTTTACTCTCCGTGATGCTTGTTGCGGTTCTTATTATACTGCCTGTTCGCTTTGAGCGTTCGTTTGGAAAAGCGACCAGAGCACCGAGATGGGGACGCTGACGAACGACATTAAATTGCCAAACTGAGTATCGGACAGGACAATTAAACAGTTTCTCAAAACGAGAGATTCGAAGATAACTAAAGCAACTGCACAGCTATGAGTTATCATCTTCTTTCTCAAACTTGAAATAGAGCGAGAATGTCATGGATATAACTTTAACACTATCAGTGAAATGAATAAAGCGAGGGCAATCACTAGACAGTAGATCATCCAATTGATGTCGGCCAGTCTAGTCAAAGAGCCGGAATGGCTATCTGGTGTAATACAGTGAAATTAATGTACTATGCGAACCCACTAACATTAGAGTGCTATTACTTTCAGATTTATTCTTCATGTCAATATTCGTTTTTACTATTATAGCAAAGAAAGGAAACAATATGAATGAAATCTTTAACTCTTAGTGGAAAGGCAGTCCGAACTGGCAATAGTTGACAACAGAGCATATGCTCATGAGGGAAAGATGTAGCAGAGATTTTTAGATTTACTCAGGAACTCATGCTAACCAGAAAACCCATGTGAGACGGAAGGAGACAAAGGGTACCACAATGAGACACGAGGTAACAGACCTAGTAATCATCAACGAATCAGGTCTTTACTCGCTCATTCTATCCAGCAAACTACTACAAGCCAAGGAGTTTAAGTCGATGTTTACACTGAAGTTTTGCAACCATCCGCAAACATGGCATGCATGCTACAGACCAACTAGCTTAACGATCCTGACCCATTTACGACAGCTTTCAAGCTCTTTAAGACATGAACGAGCTAAAGTGGTGAAACTAGAGGCTGAGTTGGCCTTGGTGCAAGAGCAAAGCACGCTACTTCGACATCATTCTAGAAAGTAAAGGGCAGATTACGTGCCCTGAGATTGCGTAGATTGCGGCATGAGTGCCGAAGTTCAATGCAATCTTGCAATATCAGGTGTTCAGTATAAGGTCAATGGTCAATGGATTTTGTATAAGCAAAACACATTGGTAAGAGTGCATGTCGACAGTTCGACATTTGATTACAAGAGATAAGAACGGTCACAGATCGGCAAATACATGACAACGACTTGGACACAAAAGGGCGCTTGTTTTTGATGAATTGCTGAAAGCTAACGACATCCTGCCACTCATCAGAACAAGAGGATTAGCAAAGTTAAAACAAGATGAAATCACCCTATAAACCAGTCGGGTATCAACGAGACGGCTGAGTGGGAGGCTACGACCACCCTCATGCAGCGGTGGGAAGGTCTAGGAAATCGATGGCAAAAGAAGTCTCGTTCGAGAAATGAGGACAACAGAGTTTCGAGACTACGATTAACCCAACGCTACAAACTGGTTTTCATTAACTATAGGGTTTCAAGTCCTTCATCGAGTGGAAAAAGCAGAAACAGATTCATCATATCAACACTTGACGGCACTGGTGAGACTGTGAAGGACATATCTGTTGAAAACGTAAGCAATACATCATGTAGCGATGCAGTTTGATTTATAAGAACTCAAAATAAATATAATCTGAAAGTCCTCATGGTTCTCCAGTGTCCAAGGAAAAAAGGCGGACCCTCGCCAGAGTCAGCCGCTAGGTGGTAAATAATTCAAAGGTAATTATAGCATGAAACGAAAAATGGGAACCAGCCATAATCAACATTATGGCGTGACGGTTCCAGAGTTGATCTGATCTAGACCAAATATACCTAGCTGGCCGCGCTTACTATGACATCATCATGGGTTTTCGCAAAGAAAACTACAAATGGCAGCTAAGAGTGCATGAGGGATGCACATACATAATCAGGAACGCAAACGAAAATTACACATCTATCAATAACGCTTTTACTCAAGACAAATCGGTTGAGCCAGCAACACAGGCATTTTAACGGTCATCTTGACAATAAAGCCTGGTAGGGTTTGATATCCGGATGAAATCGCAAGACTGACTAGAGCATAAGCTGCACTCACTGTGTGATAGCCATTTCAAAAATCTTAGAAGAAGCAGGGATATATGAGGGTGATGTAAGCGTAGCTAGGTAGAGGAAAAGGGAGTGAGGTGCACAGATTTTTCTCAGATGTTCCTATAACAGACAACTACCTAGAGTATCTGATGGGACATCTTGAGAAAGAGTTATCCACAGATAGCACAACATGACTACAGTTCCCAAAAATTTGCAATGTAAAATTGCAATCTGTAAAATGCACAATGTAAAATTGACTACTAATAAAATTGGGCACCAATAAATGACTAACTATACAACAAGTACTAACTAAACACAATCTAGAGCCTACCAGCACTATTAGAAATAACTACTAACTGATAACTAATGCAGTAGTAGTTAGAAGAATAAGAGGTAAAAACATGAAAAACTATTTGGCTGGATTTTGGTCAAGCAAAAGCAGAAACTGAAACTGCAAACGTGGTTCCACAATGGAATCATACACAGCTAAAAGCTGAGCGATTCTACGCTGACCACGGATTGCCAGTGGATCAATTAGTGGGGTAACTCCATGAAGCTGCTGAAAACTATTTTCCAAGAAAACTAAAGAGCCAGAATACTTTTCGAGGTGGTTTAGACGATCGAAAGAAAAACGAACGACTTTAAACAGAGTATGCTTAAATAGTAACATCTTTCAGCGTGCAGCCAGCTAGGCCCTGCCGTGGAGTATAACTTATACCCATAATTTTTCCCCAAAAACTGCAAATTACTTTTTCCTAATCTTCCCAAAAAGTCTAATAAAAACATTGAAAAACAGGACACGATGGGCGTTGGGTGCACGTTGAGAGCACTAAAAAGCATGAAATGCATGCAAGAAGAATTATACCAGAGATTATACCATGTTTACACAACAAATTGCAAAACCATCTTGCGTTAAAACTAAAAGCTGGCTTTATGGAACACTAGCTCTTGCTACCGCATTGCTTATCGGTGTTGAACGTATCAGCGACGAAACCACTCAACCAGTGGTGGACACACAACCAACTGCACTAACGTCTCCACCGCTGATAACGGCGGCAACATTACAGTGACACAGGTCTGTAGCAGTGGCACCAGTGGAGCACCAGCGGTTGCAGCTGAAACAGCACCAGTGGCGAGAAGCACCAGCAACAATTACAGAAGTAGCTCAACCAGCGGCTGAAACACCAGCGGCACCTACCACAGATTACTAAACGGGCGAGCACTATCACAGTCGAAAACCCTAACGTAGAGTTACTATCCCAAATGGTAACGGGAAATATGAGTCCCGTTTGAAGTTGAGTGCAAAGATATTCAAATTCGCAGACAATGTGCCGGTTAACGGGGGAGGACAAAGTTACTTTTGACTTGCCTCAAGAAGTGAAATTCAAACCTCTACGAGGTTGATGTCTTTGACAATCAGAGAAGGCAGTCGTTGGTAAAGCTACGGCAGACGCAACTTCTAACAAAGTGACTACTGTATTCAACGACTACTTTTAAGTCACATCCTCTAAAATAAGAGCACGAGCCTAAAACTTGATGCAAGTTGGACAGACAGCGGTTTCAGGTAGCTCTGCAACAGCCAATTTTAATGGTAGCACTGGCAACAACTAACATTGGTAGCGAACAGATTATTGGCGAGATGAGTCGATCACCAAGTGTATCACGAAGATAAAGATGACCTACAGTCATCAATTGGACAGCTCGTGCAGAATTACGCTCAAGCGTGTTCTAAAGCTATGTGAATCATTGATGAAATGTCTGAGAACCAAAAAGCTGTTTGATAACTTCTTTGAAGTAAAGAATATTGAAAGTGCCGATCGCTTGGATTGATAAAGGTGATGCATGGACTTGGTTACGAGTCTATCAGTAAACTCGATCATGGCTTCACTATCAAGATCGCGTTTATGACACTGTACTATCACATCAACTATAAGACTAAGCTTGTTAACGCTGTCAGGACTCAGTTAACCCAACGAACAAAAATTGAGTTGAAAGCAAAACAGATGGAGCTACTTCGTAGCAGCTGGTGCAACCTCGTAGGAGGGAAAAGGAGTGCGAGCGGTGAAACAAACCAGAGCCAACATTCGAGATTCCTCGTGTGGCTCCAAAAGTTGACATCCCGAATTTGAGGAGGCACTTCTGGAATCCCAGAGGTTCGAGAGTTGCCGGAGTACATGAGCCAATCGCGGTACAGTTCCGAGATGAAGCCAGTTTACGACAAGCCAGGAATGGAACGGCGGCACAGTGCTCAATGAAGCACCTATTCAGACAAGCCGGAGTTCAGTATTCCGGGGATTCCAGAAGTGCGTGAGCTTCCATCATTTGAGGCAGGTAGGATTCCGAATGATGCACATCTCGACCTGCAGAACTTGAGAATCCCAGTAGAGCCAGAAAAACCAACACAGAAAAGAAGTACTATGCAAGCCTGTAGGCGCTCCAAAAGAGCGGCAGCACAATCCACTACAGTATCTATAACCTCGCACCAGTGAGCAAAGAGGCGCAAAAACAACAGTTTATGGTGGTGTCTTGCCAAATACTGGTGAAAAAGAGGAATCATGTCAACTCGTCTTGGAAACATGGTAATCGCGCTATCGTCGCAACTTTTTGGGATTAGGTTTCAAGAAATACAACGAGGTGAGGAAGAATAATCATGAAAAGATAACATACACGAGTCGTGATCTTACAGTGTGAAAAAGATGGATTCTTGAAAGTTACAAGGACAGAGAAGCCTGAGTGTTTAAAGCAGTTTTTGACGACCGAAATCTTTTGAAAGCACATCAGTTACCGATTGAGTTTACGAAAACATGAGCTCGACAAACTTGTGAGGCGTTTGGTTGTGAAGCGCTTATGGAATTATTGACTAATTAACAAATTAAGCAGTGGTGGGAGGTAGGGCATTAAAACGACATGGAGCAAGAAATTTACAACGTCGAAAAGCCGTTGTGGAACAAAGTACATGAATTTAGGTCGCGAGTTGGGCGAGATTATCACAACAGCCAACAAAGACAGAATCTTGTCTCTAGCTCAAGAGAGTACCAAACTGAGGGAGCTGGTACCTAAAAAGTCAAAAGGGCAAGAAATGGTTCTAAAATCGCTTGTACAAAATCGTCCTAACTAATCTAGTGTGGCACAGATTACACTGAGAAACAGGTAAAGCGACAAATAACTCCCAAAAATTTGAGAATTAGTATTGAAAGGATACGACATGGAGAAAATGATGATTTACAGAGTTGCAACAACGAATGCAACTTAGAAGGAAGGACTGCCAAGTACGCTTCTAAGGCACGCTGAGATATTTACAACGTAAAAAGTTTGAAATCAAATTGAGCGTTGTGAGTCAACTACGTATCTAGTCGAATTTTTCTGGGCAAGACTTTTTATCAAGGCTATCAACGGCATCTAACCGAGAGGAAGAGCAAGCAGTACGTTCGCAGAATTATCCTCACCGATTTTAAAACCTGCAACGGAGATTTAAAGCAAATGAATGAGCCGCAGTGGTGGGAGCCGATACAATCATACGCTGGGAAGTATGCCTGCAGCAACTATTGCAATGGTGAGGAAGATGTGGACTGACTTCGAAGTGGTCGAGGAGAGTTTGAGACCAAACCAACCTCACATACCCTCAACCACATCAAAATCTAAACCAGCAACAAGCACGCCATGAGTCAAGACGTGATCAAGCCTAACTTATCTGAGCAACGAGCAACATGACCTGTATCAGAAAGCAAAATCAATGAGCTAGCTCTAATTGCAGGGGGCAAAAGCAAACCGAAACGGTAGCTAATTACTATCTCAAAAATACAAACTTAATACTTTTACGTGAGTTACTAGTGCCAGGATTCGATGTGTGACTAACGACAGTGAACACACAATTAACAATCGAAAGGGATAAGACATGAAGGACGTAACAAAACAATTTTCTTGAACAATCGAGGCCGGTAGTATAGCAGGAACGATTAACTTTTGATTTTGAAGCATTTGACAAAAGCTATTCAAGCGGCAGTTGAGCGTTATCCAGACGAACAACTGAGAGTCGAATACAAACGATATCAAGGAAAGAAATCACCGCTATAAAGGTCTTATTGACAAACTTGATGACAAGCGTAGAGGGAATCGGCAGAATCTACAAAGACCTGCTCACCGAGTTTTGAATCTAACCTAAAGCCTCACTAAATCCGTTGAAGGCACTCCTTAACAAGCTCACGTGCCAAACGTGATGAAGTCAAAAGAACACAAAATGCTGCAGAATTGACCACGTTGGGATCGGTATTTGAAAAGCAAATGAGCTAGCCGGACTAGACAAGGACACGTCTGCAAGGACAAGTACAGGAGAGCTTTTTCTAGGTCGGTGACTGTCATGGATAAGGAAATGAAGCTCAAAAAGCGACAGAAGAAAAGGATTGACGTTCTTGTTTTGGCTGAGTATGACCGACTGGAAGAATACAAGTGCAAATGTCGCCATGATTGAGAACAAGCCCCTGATTATGAGCTACTGCTGAGCTTTACATTAAATTACTTGGGTTGGCACCTTTTGCTGAAACCATCAAGCAAATGACCGACCAGGTTACTGCAGCGCCAGCAGAAAGCAGAAGCCAAGGAGAAAGCAGAAGGCAGCGCCTAGCAGAAATTGAAGCAATGGCCCAACAGTCTGCTAACGAGAAATTAAGGCAGTTAACGCTGAAACTGGGTGAGGTTATCGAGAGACACTCAAACCCGTCGAGGAAGTACCCTAGCAAACCCGCTGGACCGTACAAGGTCAATCTTGCTCTTTCACGTTCCACGGTGGCGAGAATCAATGGCATCAATTCGCTTAAACTGCTTGATGATAACTTTGTAAAACTATGAAATTCTAGGAGAAAAATCAATGATCATCTGACTGTGCTAGTTGGGACGCCTTACCCGTGACCCAGAGCTCAAAATACACAACCAATGCTGACATCGCAGTAGCTACATTCAGCCTCGCCGTCAACCGCAACTTCAAGGACGCTAACGGCGAACGTGAAACAGACTTCATCAGCTGCGTTATCTGGCGTCAGCAAGCTGAGAATTTGCGCTAACTGGCTAAGAAGTGCTGATTGGAATTACTGGACGCATTCAGACCCGTAGCTACGAGAATCAGCAAGGTCAGCGGTATATGTGACCGAGGTAGTCACTGAGAACTCCAAGTACTGAGAGCCGTGCGGCGCGTGAGAGGCAACATAGTGCAAGCCAAGGCAACACGCAGGAGCGTTTGCACTGATACAACTGCTGGCTATATGGGCCTTATGGTCAGCACCGCAACATGCAAGGCCAAACTGAAGGCAGATGACTCAGGAATAGCAACCCTATGGATATCACAGTGATGATTTGCCATTCTAATTGGGAGTGAAATATGAAACTAGAATTTCTATGCAAGGTCCAAAAACTTTGCACTCAAAATTTAGTTATCAACAGTAATGACAGATTCACACTATCAAGCAGGGGCCGGATGGTCAAGAAATCGTGATTCGATAGCGAGAGCAGAAGCAGGGCTTAACATTAAGCCAGTATACATGCCTGGATAGCCTTGCCAAAGTCGCTTGTCAGTCGTATGCCAACCAGAAGAAGATTAGACCCACCCAACTCTATATCCCACTGTTAAAGCTTATTATAGAACGGATTGACGGACGCTAACTGTGCAGACGACAATCACGCAGTTATCAAAATGATGTCATTCCAGTATGGCGGGCTAAGTGGTGAGTCCGAAATTTAGATTGTGTTAGACATTGAGGAGCGTAAATGAACAGCAAGTACAAAGATAGCTGTCGATTATACGTCTCCGAGCAGTCCTGGACACACAAGTGTATTAGGGTCAAACACAAGAGTTCTCGAAGTGGTTCCGGCTAACCAAGGGGATATGGGAGTTTATCAGCGCCAAACTGGAATTAACGCAAAGAAACTTAATCGGATTCTCACGCTGGAGCAGTTACCGGATGAAGAATTACTGAAAGGAATGATGGAGTTATGTGAGCAAAAGAGTTTGCACTCATACAAGGTGAAGAATTTACAGCGATGGAATTAAGCGGAAATCAGCTGCTGAACAATTAGAGTGCAGCTAGCACTGTTGGAGCACTATCGAAGCACCAGTATATGCCTGTAGAACTAGTGAGAAAGGAAGGAGATTAGTAGAGATCATGAAGTACAAAGTTATCGTGTACTGACGGACAATATGCGGACAGTAGAGCATATTTTTGTAGCAACAAAACGACGCTTATCAACTGAGCATGTACTGTTTGAGGTGTCAAATATCGTAATTCTAGGATGCTACAGTGGAAATGGTGGGAGGTGAAGGAGGTGGAGTGGAAGGAGCAAGAGTACAGGCTACAATTTCTAATGATCTATTCACACACATCTTGGCTCTGAAAGAGCATGAAATTACAAAAAGCTTTATCAGCTCTAGTGGAGGAATCAGCTTGAAAAACACTATCTGAATATAACAGCTATCAAAGTTTTTAGAGATTATTTTAAACATGAGGAAGCGCAATGAATAAGCTTTAGAAATCTACGAAAACAGAAAAATCGAACCATCATCGAGGGTAGCTGAAGACAGGAGTGCCGAAGGTGACAGCGGTTTTAGTGCGAGAACATGGAACCAGTCAAATTAGCATGGCAGTAAAGCCAAGCAGCTGAATACCTGGCGTTGGCGTTGGTTGTCTCGTTGGGACTTGATATACCAGCAAAAGCGACGGCATCTCAAAGCTCATCGATAAAATCAACCAATGGGCAGACGAACGCAACTTTGAAAACAAGCTGACCCAAAAATCCAGTGGATGCGTGTTACTGGAAGAGGTCGGAGAAATTCGGGACATACTCTGAAACCGACTAAATTACGGAGCCACAGCAGCACTCAGACGCTATCGGCGCACACGCTAGTAACGATTATCGTGCTAGCACATCAATTAGACCTCGATGTGACACTGAGTGTCTAAGCATTGCTTATGAGGAAATTAAGAACAGAAAGAAAATGGTAAATGGAACATTCGTCAGGAAGAAGATTTATAACGAACCAGCAGTCGTAACGATTCTGCTATTGGTGTCCTAACAATTAACGTAACTACTGTTCTACGAGTGGTTAACAGACCTATCGGGACACGTGGTTATCCATAAGGCCGACAATGCCGTGGGAGCTACATGGCAAGGTTACTGGAAAACTATGGTAGGAAAACTCTACACGCTCGATTGTGGGGCATGGCAAGTTTCTGGTAAAGCAAGAGCAATGCACGTATAGATGTCAGGATGATATCCCGAGTGTCATGTAGGGGGCGAGGACAATGATACCAAGATTTAGGGCATGGAACACAGCTACCATGTACAGGGCTGATGATGTATCGCTATCACACTCGAAGAAAAATTGCGTGTGCAAACAATCTATTTTGAGCAAGGATTGCCAGATAGTCGAGATTTAGACTACTACGATTTCGACGATATCGTTTTAATGCAATCAGCTGGAATGAGAGACAAAACGATGAGATCTTCGAGGGGGACATTATTGACTCGACAGACGGATTCCTTACTGACAGCGAATTGAATTTAGATAAGTTTAGGGATGTTCGTTAGTGATTTTGGTAGAGTATAACAACTTCGAACGTTTATGCAATGATGCCAGCTCAAGGAAAATTATCGAAACATCTACCTAATCCAGAACTGGCAGAGGTGAGCTCCTGAGTAAAACTTACAAATATTCCGGCTGACACCAGAATTACATCAACGCTAGTCAGCGAACACGAGCACTTAGAAAAGCACACAAAGGCTCTTATAAGCAGTTTTTCCAAGAGGTCAAGCAGTGCAGTGAAGTGCAAGCCAAAATCATTTACCAAGCGTTTGAACAGTGCGGTTGTTGAACGTCGAGGATATCACAGCGACTGTCGACAGACTAGAAGGATATCTCCGATGATGATTCGACGATCTTCAAGATTATCTATCTACGCATTATACAAGAGGCAAAAACCACGCGCCCCTGTTTTTGGATCAAAATCAACGCAGGACTGCTAGAGGACTGTTTAAAATCGGTTTCAAGAAGAGGTGGAAGAACTGCAGGAAAATGACACCTAACAACCTAAAATGGCTATATTAGAGAGGTTAAAAGGTGCGGCCAGAAAAATGCTAACAGATACCTAAAACACCTCTCAGAACTGTGCATGAAAAGCCGCCTAACTCTGTTGAAAAGCAATCCAAATGGGAAGGCTGCTGACAAGGAGCTATTCAGCGGATTATTGACTATGTTTTCGATAACTATGAATGGAGCGAGAGTTGGACAACAAGTTGACCGCATCATACTTAAATATCGTACCATAGGGCAAGGTTGGACGTAATAAAATCACGGTCGAAAGCTATATATAAAGCCTATGCGTTGAGCGTGTAGCTAGAACGGCTTACGAGGGTTCTGACTCCCTACAGCTATTATTACCAGTCGATCTATACGGAAAAGAGGAGCTTTTGATTTCTTTCTTTTTCATTCAAATCAGTAAGAAGCGTGACTGGTTCTATCTTTTCAGTCAAATCTCTAACGTTTCTTGAGCCAAACAAAAAGACTGACTATCAAATGGCCGGCACTCTTTGAAAGTCAACACTACTATTATACCAAGAGGATAGAACAATGTATTGCCGGAGAGTGATGAAAGCAACTATCTAGAGGTTGCAGCGTGCAAACTTCGAGAATATCCAAGATGGCGAGAGATAGCACACGATAGCGCTGAGCAGAGAGATTCACAAGAGTTCACTTTCATGCCAAGAGGTGGCAGCAGAGTGAGTGAGACCAGTGAAAATATCGCAGTTGAGCGTGTCGATGCTATGAACGAGTTAGAAGCCATAGAGCAAGCAGTTAGTGGTCTATACCGTCCAGACTATCGCAGAATCTGATAGAGAAATACCAGCTTTATCCACCTAAACCAAAACTGGCAAAATCGCGAGGATTGGGCGTTTGAACAGCTTTCAAGAATTGCTAATAATGCTATCCTAGCACACCTGGGAATGTACAGAGATGGTCGATTAGTCGTAGAACGTTGAAAAGTATTTTTGACGGATTAAGCACGGTATCTTACAAGTGTTCAAAGTGGTATTATTATAGTATCGAGAAAACAGAGACAACTCATTTTGTGGGTTGTCTGATTATGCAGGAAGGAGGTGGACATATTGGGTTAAATCAATCGACAGAAATTATTTGCTAGTAGAATATATCAAGCTTTAGGAAATGGCACACAAGCAACGATTAATGCTGGGTATAGTCCGAAAAACATCAGGGCGACAAGCTGAGAAATTCGAGAAAGCTGAAATAAAAAGCTTTATCACTGCTGAAATCGAGGAAAATGCACGATGAGAATATCATGGATGCAAAAGAAGCCTGTCCATCCTATCCGACATTGCTAGAGGGAAATGAGACGAAGAAGTCTTGATGATGAATCCGATGACTGTAGTTGAAAGGCTGAGGACATGAAGGCTGACAACAATACAGTTATCAAGGCAAATTGTTGAAATCTTGAAACGTTATCCAACGGCTAAACAGTCCGAAGAAATTGGAGCTTGAGATCGAGCTGAGAACAGATAGAGACAGCGGTATTGAAGGCACTAGTGAACCTCAGCATTGTCAATGCATGGGAGGATAGCCAGATGGCAGACGATTGATATTCAGAAGAATGTAAACCCGCATTTCAAATCGGTTTGGCAGTCTCAACAAGCCTTACAACGTGCTGCGAGGTGGACGGAACTCTTTTAAGTCGTCTGTAATCGTGCTGAAGCTCGTCTATATGATGAGTAGTACATCACGCAAGGCAGAAAAAGCTAACGTGGTAGCTCATTCGAGAAGTAGCAAACGATCGGTGATAGCGTGTAATAAGGTTCAGTGGGCAACTAGTATGTTTGAGTTAGATAGTCAATTTAGAGGCACTGTAAGCCTATTTAAGATAGTTCATAAGCGTACTGGTTCGACATTCTATTTACTATGGTCAAGACGATTTTCCAAAAGCTGAAATCAAATGACATCGGGAATATCATTGCCGTGTGGTATGAGGAAGCGGCTGAGTTTAACGACGCCGAGGACTTCGACCAGTCTAACGTTACTTTCGATGCGTCAGAAATCGTAGAAAGCCCCGTTTGTGCAATTCTTTTGGTCTTATACCCACCTCGGAACCCATATAGCTGGATAAACGAATGGTTTGAGGACATCAAGACTAATGATAACTATCTAGCGCATTCAAGCACTCATCTGGACGATCAGTTGAGATTTGTGACTGAACAGATGCTGGGAAGATATCGAACGGATTAAGCAGGAATGACTATGATTATTACCGCTACTTATATCTCAGGTGAAGCGGTCGGGCTTGTAATCAGTGCATAACATGTGAGCACATTCCATGTATCAAAAAGTTTATCGACGGACGATAGGCTTATCGGGATTTCATTTGCACTTGATACCGGACATCAACAATCAGCTACAGCATGCGGTGCTTATGGACTTACTGCAAAGGGCAATGTGATTCTGTTAGATACATTCTATGACAGTCAGCAGGGCAGGGTAATCAAGAAGGCGCCTGAGCGAATTGACTGTTATGATCCAGATTTTCATCGAAAGAGATTATGAAACAGTATCGAGTGCCAAACTTAAAATGACCATCGATAGTGCAGAGGGTTGCTTTGCGAAAACCAGTATTTCGAAGACTATAGAGCGCTGGCATCCAGTAGCTAGAAGAAGAATCAGACCATGAGTTGACATGGTTACCAGTCTATTGGCAGAGGGACGCTTTATTATCTTGACACACCAAATAACAGATATTCACGAAGAACACAAGATGTATCGCTACGATGACGATACACAGGAACGACCTAAAGTTATCAAAGAGGACGACCACCGTCGATGCGTTTAAATATTTTCGTTTTTAGACAACGCTAGGGGCGTTGATCTAAAAAGCTACAGGAGCTAATAATGGGAATAGTACAGACCATTAAAGACCTATTCACAAGGAGTAAATACGTTATGACAACCGAAAGTCTAACTAACATCACAGACCACCCTAAAATAGCGGTATCAAGTGCTGAATATGCAGCCGCATTAGGAGAGTTTGAAATACTTTGCCGGCAAATATCCGCTTATCAAGTACACAGACAGCAACGGCACACCTCAAAAGAGGGCGTTCAATCATTTGCCTATTGCAGAACCGCTTCAAAGAAGATTGCTGGCCTTGTGTTCAACAGAACAAGTTGAAATCAAGGTGGATGATGCAACGGCTGATAAGTTTATTCAAGAGCAACAACAATGACCGATTCACAAAGAACTTTGAGCGCTACCTAGAGTCATGTCTGGCCCTTGGTGGTCTTTGTACGCGTCCATACAGTGACGGTGAGACAAGTCAGAGTGTCATTTAGTGCAAGCACCGGTCTTTCTGCCACTGCAATCGAACACTCAAGATGTATCAGTGCTGCTATCGTTACTAAGACCACGAAAAAGGTCAAAGGTAAGAAAGTAATCTATTACACGCTATCGAGCTGCATGAGTGGGCTAAAAGATGGCAAATATACCGTATCAAACGAGCTATACCGTTCAGACAATCAAAATATCGTAGGGGCAAAGGTGCCACTATCAGAGGTCTATGAGGACCTAGAAGAAACCAGTAGAATTGCACGGTTTTAGCCGTCACTATTACCTATCTGAAAGCCCCCGGCATGAATAACAAGGATATCAATAGCCCTCTGGTCTATCTATTTTTGATAATGCTAAGACTACGATTGATTTCTGTAAACGAGACCTATGACCAGTTTATGTGGGAGGGTCAAAATGGGGCAGCGCCGTGTTGCTGTTCCTGCTCAACTGATTAAGCCTATCTCATACAGAGGAAGGCGGCAAGGTTGTTGTCCGACATCAATTTGAGTAGGTCAAAAACGTCTATGAGCAGTTTGAGAGCAATGACATTGACGAGCGAGTGTTAAGATTACCGACCTTACAACACCCATCCGTGCAGAAGACTATATCAAGGCTATCAATGAGGGTCTGAGCTTATTTGAAATGCAGTTAGGTGTCAGCCGCGCATGTTTACGTTCGACGGAAAGAGCATGAAGACAGCGACAGAGATTGTCGATGAGAACTCAGACACCTATCAAACATGCGTCAACAGTATTGTCTCACTGGTCGAGCAATCACTAGAGAACTAATCATATCAATGCTGAGAGCGCTAAAGCTTACGGCTTATATAGCGCTCAATTCCAGAGATGGACGCTATCAGCGTTAACCTTGATGATGGTGTCTTCACTGACCGAAACGCAGAGCTTGATTACTGGATTAAGGTAGTTAACGCAGGCTTTGGCACCGAAACAATGGCCATTGAGAAGGTCCTTAACGTGACACCAGAGGAAGCCAAGGCAATCAAAGCAGAAATCACGCAGACACCAGTGAAGAAGCTAACAACGATAGAGCCTGGGAAAGATAAGTCAATTTGCGGGGGTGATAACCTATGGCGAATAAAGAAACCTATCAGTACTAAATGATCGAGCCGCTAATGCTGGAACGCTCAGCCGTCAGCTGACATCTATCATCAGATGACAATGGACTTATTCGACCAAGTTGTTGACCGAATCAGAGAGGCGTGAGCAGCTAGCCTGAGGATAACCCTATATCTGGCAAATCGAGAAAATGGGTGAAATGGAGCTTGCTCAACGATGAAAAATATAAAGCTTATCGCTGAAAGGTCCGGAGATAGCTGAGCAACAGTTTAAGATAGCTGTCATTCAAAAGCGAAAGGCTACCGAATACAGGACACTAAACCCAGCTATTAGATTCAATGGGCGGCGGTGCATTTTGTGGATATAATCTGTACAGATAAAACCTAGCTAACTACGTCAATCAGACCATGGGAGACATCAACAACCTTATCAATACAACGCTCAGTCAGTGTCAGAAAGGTCTATCAGTCCATAGTCGAGGAAACAGTGGCCAAAGTTGTCACTGGGGTTATGGGCCCTAACAAAGCCGTATCTACTACGGTTATGAAGTGGAGCAGAAAAGGGTTTCTATGGTTTCACTGACAAAGCAAGGGAAACGTTGGAGGCTGACACATACGCTAGGGACGGTTATTCGCTCAACATCATGGCGGGTCTATCGTGAGCTAGAATGGCACCAGCTGAAGAAGTCGGAATCGATACATTCTGTTACTCGATGAAGTCAACGGCCCGTGAGAAATGTGCGCCCCGTTACAACATCAAATAGTTACGCATGGCCCTGCTAGGACGGAGAAAGGTGAGCGCATCTATTCTCTATCCGATTATGGTTTCGAGTGAGCGCAGGCGGTTGTCTTGCATCAACCGCCACCATGAGATAACGCCGTTTGTGGTGAGGCGCTAACTATGCGCCAGACTTACGGAACACCTAAAAGACCCAACGCCAGAGCAAGCTTAGAAAATGCTAACGCTCAAGCTAAGCAGCGAGCTATGGGAACGCTCATCAGAAAGTCAAAAGAGATGCTTCACGTAGCTAACAAGCCAGAGGATGACGAGCTAATAAGCAGAGTATCAGAGGCAGGTTAGGAAACAGCAAAAGCAGCCATGAGGACTATCTGAGACAACACCCATTCTTGTATCGAGATTATTCGAGAGAGGTATTACGATGACCCATCCAACCAAGCTAAAGCAGAAATCGAGCTGCGAAAGCAACAGAAAAGAAAGCTGAGTGATCCAGCATCTTGACTGGTAGGAACAGACTACTAATAAAGCCGTATCAATTTGATGCGGTTTTCTTTCGACCTGCCAAACGTCGTAAACTGGGTTAACCAGTCCACTGGACGTAAAACAAAGGAGTTTTAAACATGAGTTTGAAACGAGACATGTTGGTTGAAGCTGGTATCACAGACAAGGGAGTGATTGACAATATCACGCAAGCGTACAGGGCAGGTATTGAGGCAGCTAAATCACAAGCTAAGTCCGAGCTACAAGCTGAAAACGACAGCCTTGAAAACAGCAACATGAGCAACAAAGCAAAGCACTCGAAGACTTGAAAGCTAAGAGGGAGCAAGTGAAGAAGCTGAGCAACAATTAGCGGACCCTACAAGCTCAATTTGACACTTACAAGACGAATATGAAGCTAACCTGCCCAAGTTAAAAACTAATGCAGTAACTTTTGGCGATTGAAGGACGTGGAGCTTTATAACTCTGAGGACCTCATGAAGTTTATTGACCTAGACAAAGATTGAACTAGGTGAGGACGGAAACCAGTCCTAGAAGAGAGCTATCAACGGTCTGAAAAGCAAGCCCTACCTCTTTTTCAACTCAAGCCTGTAAACCTGCAAAACAAATATCACTGTTTCCAGGCAATCCGGCGAGCGGATGCTGGGCGGGATATATAGCGCAGAAGATAGAGCCCTATTTGAAGGCTTTGATAGCGTATAAAAAGAAAAGGGTATTTAAAACATGGTTGTTAACTACGCACAGAGAATTTGATGAAAAAGTTGATGAGCGTTTCACATAGCTCTTTCAACTGGTATCATTAGCAAGATTTCGACTTCACCTGGAGTTGACACTGTTAAAAGTGTATTCTGTTCCTACATCTCAAATGAACGACTACACAACAAGCGGTGTCCAATCGTTGCAGTACAGCGGATGAGACTCGGTAACACTGTTCCAAGCAATGGTATTGAAGAAAGACCGCTCTTTCACATTCACCATTGATAAGAAATCTGAACAAGACACTAACGCGCGTGATGGAAGCTGGTAAGCTCTTGCCCGTCAGCTTTTCGAAGTTGTTGTCGAAATCGACACTTACCGATTCGCAACTATTGCAGGCGGTGCTGACACAGATAACATCGTTGCAGCAGCAGTTACAAAGATAACGCCGCAGAAGCGGTGCTTGACGGTCAAATCAGCTTTACAGAGACATTTGTTCCAACTGCTGGCGCGTGCTTCACGTATCTTCTAAATTCTACAAACTTATCGAAGCTTGACCCACTGCATTTGTTAAACAGTCTCGATCTGGACAACAAATCGCAATCAACGAGTCAAGTTGGTACGATTGACGGTATGCCAGTTGTTCTTACGCCGGGCCGCCTTCCTCAAGGTGTTGAGTTCATTATCGCTCACCCAGCAGCTACTACATCACCAGTTAAGCTACGAGACCACCAAGATTCACGATACCCACCAGGAATCAACAGTAAGCTTGTTGAAGGATCGTATCCGTTACGATGCTTTCGTTTTGGATAACAAGAAGAAAGCTATCTACGTCACAAATCTGCTAATAGAGTAACTATGGCGGCTAAGAAGAAAGAAGAAACAACAGTGGACGGCGTTGCCTTGACTAAAGACGGCGTTAACTACAGCTACAAAATGATGTTGCTGTTTCAGCATTTCTTAATCTCGGTTACGAAATCGAGGAATAAACTAGAAGGCGGATAATACACCGCCTTTTTTATATGGAGGTGGTTAAATCGCTTATCTAACTGAAAACGAGTTTGAAAAACTTGGTTTTGATGAGGTCGAAAACTTTGAAAAGCTACGAGCTAGGGCAGAATTAGCTATCAATATGTTTATTAGAAACCTCTGACTTTGTTGATTTTGAAAGAACTGAATATCGAAAGAAGCCGTCAAATTAGCGACGGCTTTTCAAATGCTATGCTTTGGATAGTGGCACTATGACCGCTGATGAAAAAGCAATCAGTCTCTGGAGGTGTGTCTCTTGGGCGGACATCAATCAGCTACAAGAGCACGTCTCGAAAACTTCCACTGAGGGCAGCCGGTATAATCTATCTCTTGACGCTTTGAAACGCTCTAAAAGGGGCGGGATATGGCTATAAGGGTATGTTATGACCGTTATTGATAAACGGATGCTAGTTGACGCTGTCACTATCAAAAAGCTAACGGGAGAAACGGACGTATGGGAAAAGCATATGATGACCTCAACCTCAAAACCCGTTAGATTTGATAGGCAGTTCAATGTTAGCAGGGCAACTAACAACCGTAGCGAATCAAAACCAAGCGTTTTGTTCATTATCGAAACATTGCCCGGTGGTGCTTGATGAGAGCTTTGAGAACGGCGTGATTAGTGACGGCAAACGAGATTATAAGATTCGTTCTGTCATTCCAGTCCTATTATCCAAGGCAAGACAAAAGGTGTTTTGCTATGAAATTAGAGGTGATCTAATAGAGTGCTAATGTAACCGTTAAAGATTGACTTGCAGACGGCTCGAAAAAGAAATGCAGTCCTGAAGCGGTCAAACGTGGGAGAAAGTTGCCATGATTGAGTCAAATGATTGCAGACATACAGCCATTCATCCCTCGTGAGAGATGGAACCTTGAGCGCATGGCAGTTCGCTTTAGCGTGGTATTAGATATCCGGGATGCCTTATGCAAGGGACTCAATTCTATGGGTCTAGTTACAACAAAAATAGAAGCTTTACTTTTCAGCAACACACCACACCGGGGACTGGCAAACGTTGGGACAGAAAGCGTTGCTAAATACTCTAAAGAGTGTAAAGTTGCACTTCGAGCTATGAGAGTTAACTAATGAACGACAACGATTTTTCAGAAGTTCTCGCAAACTCTCATCAATACGCTTGGACTGCCGTTGAAATGCAAACTCGATTATCTTTCGGAGAACGAAAGCCTTTCAGGGTCTATCCATTGCCGGGTGGCAAAGTGGAAGACGAAGACATGGCTAACTTTCGATTCTATCGCTACCGTATGGAGCAGCTATTAAATCAGAGGTCCAACAAAAGCTTAACGCTATTCGTGGAAGATAAACACCGAGCTTTCAAAATTGGCTTTTGAGCTTCGAGTAAAAACAGATTCATATACATTCCTAGCCTTGACCGTCGAGGACACCGAGCTTAAAGCAGTGCCGACGAGGCAGGGCTTTACAGTTTACTCTGCTTGATTTGCAGGCAACTATTGAAAGTAGAAAGGAGCCTTAATTAATGGCTAAATTTAAAAATGCGATCTGCAAACTACCATCGCACCGTTCGATTCAGAACACCCAGACACACCACCAACTGAAGATAAAGTATCTTTGGATTGCCAAGGGTATCAAAGAATCTGCACCAGAAAAATGATGCAGAAGACGACGACGTGGCATACTTCTGACGAGCGACGGTACGAAAGAAAAATCATCACTTCAAAATCTCGTGGTCGCTCGATTTCGAGGGGCACCGTGATCTACGACGATAAAAGCTCAAAACTTTGTCGTGAGAAAGAAGATGCAGTAGCTGATGACTTTGTGGTTTGGGTACAGAGAAGTTGTTCTAATGGCAAATATTACAAAGGAAGGTCTTGCACGACTTTCTGAAATCGAAGTCGGAGACGGTGAAGCGTCAGAGCTTGAAACAATCAAGTTCCAGTTAACTGGTCACGCACACCAGAAAAACATGACATCACTGCATCACCAGCCGGCAGTAGCTGGAGCTGGTTCAGAAACTCTGGCCGTGCAGCTTCTGGACCTACTGGAACACCAGCAGCCGCTTCTGAGTGCATCATCAGAAACTGGCACACCAGGGAATCGGTGGATAATCTAACTAAATAAAACAAGATAAGACAACTTAGAGGGTGGGGTTTAGCCCTTACCCTCTTTTTCGTGATTAGAAGGAGCAAAATAACACATGGTAGTAATTAAAAACGTAGCAATGTCATCCCAGTAGATTTCGGTGAATTTCAACTCAATTTCCCGGTATCAGACAGCAAACATCCAACGCATGAAGCGGTCGGTGAAGATCTGGAAGCTAAAGGCAAGCCTTCCAGAAACTACTGACGAAGAAGCGTTGGGAGCTTGGAAAACATTGGTAGAAGATGGTTTCAATCAAGTTTTTGACGACAAAGAAGCCTTCAATCAAGTCTATGCGTTTGCTGGCCGAGTCAACAAATTAACGCTATGTTCTATCTCATTGAAGCCATCAACGGCATTTCATGAGGAATTTGAAAACTCAAAACTCAAAAGCAGCCCTCGATAAATATTTGCTGAATAGTCTTGATTTATCACGAAAAACTAACGGATAAGTTAGTAATCGATGATAAAGAGTACGCCCTAGACCTTTCGTTTAACAACGTCCTAAAGCTCTTTGAAATGTGGAGGACGAAGATGTTCCAGAGTTTGTTAAACCACACTTTGGCATTAGGATTCTGACCGGTGAGACCTTGGAAGACTTTCACCGTGGAAGAAATGGCAGAGATATTTAACGAGGTTTTCGAGGAACATAAGCTTGTCAGAGGTCGAGGACAACCATGTCGAGTATGACTTGCCGAAACCCCATGAGAGACCACAGCAAGCGATGAACCGAAAGAGAAAAGCACCTTATGACATCCGTTATGACGGTGACTATATCTACGCTTCATTTCTTGCAAGCCTACGGCATTGACTCTATTCGATGTTGCAAGGTAAAATTGCACTGGAAGAATTCAACTCTTCTGTCTGGGCTGCCAGAGGGCACTAAAGTTCATGGAAGTCATCAAAATTCGAAATGGAAACCACAAAAGGGCGACTCAGCAGAATACAAAGAAGAAATGCGTAGCTTCAGAAGATTATGCTCTCTAACGATGACATCGTTGATGAAGAATACAGAAGAATTTTTAGAAAAAGAGTGATAATCTATGGCAGATGGTATCAGTCACCATCAAGGCGTTGTTCGATGGAAAGGACGCTGAAAGGTGGGGCTAAACGTATCAAGAGCTCACTAGAAGGTTTGAAAAGGCTCAACTGGTAAGGTTGGTTCGGTCTTCAAATCTGTATGGGCTGCCAACTCATCGGTGGTGCTATCATGAGGCGGTATTAGTGCACTGGCAGCGGCATGAAATCCATGGTTGGTGAGCTCAACAGCTCGACCTAAAGCGTGGAAAAGATCTTTCGATGGGAACATGGAACAGATTAGGGATGCCTACTGATCAAATCAGACAGGTCAAAGGTGAGTTGCAGGACTTTGCTGACAAAACCATCTATTCAGCGTCCGATATGCAGCTACTTACTCTCAGTTAGCAGCCGTAGGGAACCAAGAATACAACGGAACTCGTCAAAGGCTTTGGTGGTCTTGCAGCAGCAGCTGAGAACCCTCAACAAGCCATGAAGACCTTGAGCCAACAAGCAAACCCAAATGGCTGCTAAACCTAGAAGTTCAATGGCAGGACTTTCAAACTCATGATGGAACAAACGCCTGCTGGTATTGCGGCAGTTGCGAAAAGAAAATGGGCATGAGTACCGATGAGATGGTCAGAGCTGTTCAGGATGGCAAGATTAAGACTGAGGACTTCTTTGACGCTATAACTAGAGTCTGGTAATAACGCAGTCAGTAAGATGGCCACAGAGTTTAAAACCGTTGACCAAGCTATCGACAGGGATGAAAGAGTCTATCGGTATAAATTGATGCCACAGTTTGAAAAACTCAATCAGATTGGTATCAAAAGGCAGTTGTAGGACTAACCGATGCACTTGAAAGAATGGATTTTCAACAGCATTGCTGACAAGATTGGCAGTGGGCTTGTCTTCACTTTGGAAAGGCTTTTCAAACACTGGAGCTTTTGAAAAATCTTGGGTGCAACGTTCACCTACATTGTCAGCTCTATCAAGCAACTATTTAGCAAGATTGACGGCAGCAAGCTCATGCAAGGTACTGGTTCAGTCTTTTGGTGACATTGCTAACGGTATCTCACTAAGCTCTGAAACATTGCTACTACATCAGTCAGAAGTTTCATCAGCTCATTTTGCTGATACAGGGGCTTTTCAATCGTTCAAAGCAGCAGTGCAAGATACTTGGAACGCTCTTAAAAACTATCGGTTCATCATTCGGTGAAGGTGCTCGGTAGCTCACAAATGCAGTCGATCATTTCAGGTATTGGCTCCAGCTCTTGGAACGCTTGTTAACTGGATATCTCAAGTTATTTCAGCAATATCTAGGGTTTATCAGTGCAATACCATCGGGAATCTTAAACGGAATCACTAGCGGTATTTTTAGCAATGGTAGCAGGGTTTCATGACTGCAAAAGGCTGGGCATTTCTGCCGTAAGTGCTGCATACGAAAGGGGCTGGACTTCATCAAAGAGTCTCAACCCATTCAAGAAGTTCGGTAGCGACGCAGCAGAGGACATAGCGGAAGCCGCTAATAGCTAGACGCTCTAAATCAACGATTACTCAGTTGTTTAGCGGAATGGTCAATGTCATCAAATCGTCTGGTAATGCAATCAAAGTATTTTGACAGCCACTATTCAAAGGTATCGCGAACACTTATCAGCAGCGTTTCAGCAAATTGGAGTGACAATATTGCTTTGCAAGGTCTGAAAGTCTCAATCCAGCTACATTGCTTTCATTCTGGTGCATCGTAGCCATTGCCGCAGTCGGTATCGGTGCGGGTATCGGCATTATCGTTGCATCATTCGCCCTTTTGGCAGCTCAATCCCAAGGGTTTCACAAATCTAAACGCTATCGGTTCAGCGTTTTGGGACCGTTGTCGAATCGATTGGTAAAGCAGCAGGAACTATCATTGAAAGCGTTCGGGGACTGCTTTCGGTATTGTTGTTAAAGGCGGTCGGTGAAGCAGCACCAGGACTCGCCAAACTTTCACCACTTGTTGAAGCTATCGGCACCGCTCTAGGCAATACAGCACCATTCATTACAGCGTTTGGTAATGCTTTGGACTTCATTTTAGGAACACTTGCCAGCTATTATCAGTGCATTTCAGCGGCTTTGGTTTGCTGCTATAGGCTCAGCAATCAGCCAAAGTAGCTACCGCTATTACTCCGATTGTTCAAATTATCGGAAATACTATCACGGCAGTAACTCAAATCATTGCTAATGCCATCGTGGCAATCGCTCCGGTTATTTCAGAATTGCATCGTCCAAGTTGCTCAAGTAATCGGGCAATTCGGACCACAGGTGCAATGGTTTTACAAGTGATTGTACAAGCCATTCAAGCAACGGCACCAGTTATTATGACTTTGATTCAAGGGATTGTTACAGTTGTTCAAACAATGGCACCAGTCATTAGTCAAGTGATTTCTGCTATTGTTACAGTCGTTCAAACACTGGCACCCTATCATCAGCCAAATCATTTCAGCGATTGTTACTGCAATAACTCAAATCGTGCCCGATCATCACGGCCATTGGTGGTGTGATTAGTGCTGCATTTCAGTGGCATTGCATCGGTGTGTCAATCGCTAGGAATGGCAATTGCTACCGCTGCAATGGGTATCGGTACGGCTATTAGTACGGCTCTTAGTGGTGTGGCAAGTATCATTAGTGCTACTGGCTCAGCCATCGGTGCAGCCTTGCAGGGTATTGCTAGTGTAGTGCAGTCAGTCGGGACATCAATCAGCACAGCTGCACAAGGTATCGGAAACGGTATCAAGTCAGCGTTTGAAGGAATTTCAAGCGTAATTACATCCGCTGGGAGTGCAATCAGTAGCGTATTGAATAGTTTTGGCTAATGTGTTCAATTCAATCGGTACAGCTGCTCAGAAAAGCAGGGGTCTGGATTCAATCAGCTTGCCAATGGTGTTGTTAAGATTACCAACACTAATCTTGGAGACATGGCTGCATCTCTTGCAGCGGTTGCCAAAGGAGTTGGGTCAATCGGTAACAACTCAGCAGGGGCTTGCTCAAGCTGGTACTGGCATGACTAAGCTTGGAGATGGCATGAGCAGGTGTCTAGTTCAGCATCTAGTGCTGTATCTGGATTTGACATCATTCTCTAGCACGATTACAAGCATTCAATCATCATTCACTAACTTACAATCACTACTCACTACAGCAGGAACAGCGTTCAGTACGTTCTCTAGTCAAGCTAGTCAATCGCTTGCTGGTTTAACGGCTATTGCCAGCCCTATCACTGCTTTTAGAACACAAATCGCTGACACTAGCACCAGCTTTGATGGTTGCTGCGACTGGATCTAACTCAGTTCAGTACAGTTTCAATGACGCTCACTGCTGGCATGACTCTATCAGCTCAAGCATGACTATGCTAACTACTAGCTAACGATGTTAGCTACTCAGTTAACTATGATTGCTACGAGCATGACCATGATGGCTACTAGCTCAACTATGCTAGGTACCAGCTTTAACGCTAGTAGGTACGCAATTCACTACTGATTGGTACTTCACTAATGATGCTTAACAGTCAATTTCATGATGTTTGCCACTGGCATGATGCAAATGACATCACAGCTCATGATGGCAGGCTCAGCAGTGACCATGTTTGAGTGCTCAACTCATGACCGCTCAGACTGGTTTCAGCATGGTTTCCAGTGATGGCTCACCATGGTATCTAGTCAACTTGCTATGCTTGCTAGCTCAGCCCAAAATGGCAGGAGCTGGACTTGCTATGGTAAGTGCTCAAGTCATGATGTTAGCTAGCGTGTTCGCTACAGTCGGAGCAGCAGCTATGACATTACAGGCTACGATGATGTCGCTTGCGTATGGCAGTAAGCGCAGGCATGATGTCAGCAGTTCAAGCGGTAACGTCTGGGGCTATGCAAATGACTGCGGCTCTACGTTCTAGCGGTACACAGATGGTTGCCAGCACAAGCCTTTCATGAATCAGATTGTTTCAGCGGTTCGCAAATGGTATGGAACCAAGTAGTTGCTGCTATTCGTGCCGGTGGTGCTCAAATGGTATCTGCTATGCAGTCAAGCGGACAGCAATTGGTGTGCAGTTACGCAAGCAGCAGTTAACCAAGCAGCAGCCGCAGCAAGAGTCGGTTATGGAGCTTTCTCTCCAGCTGGTTCTTACATGGGACAAGGTCTTGCTAGCTGGTCTGATGTCAGCTCTTGGAGCGGTGCAGCAGCAGCTAACGCCTCGTGGCTCAGCAGAGCGTGCAGCACAAAGCTAAAGCCATAATCACTCACCTTCTCACCTGTTCCGTGATCGAAGTTGGTTGGTATATCGGTCTTGGTATCGCTCGAGGTATCGATGATTCAGCCCCAGAGGTGAGCTAATAGTCTTGACTACATCCGTGACCAAGTCAACGGCTTCAATGTTCGAGCTAATGCAATGCTCACGGTGCCACTTCAAACATGGCTAGTCAGCTTAAGATGGAAGTCTTGCGAGATAAAACCCCAGACGCTACGATTTCAGCACGTCAAGAAGCGTATGCCGCTCACTCAGCAGGTCTTCTTAATGATGTGATTGATGCGCTTGTGGATGTCAAAGAACAAATTGCACAAGGTCAAAACATGGTACTTGATACTGGTGCGCTTTGGTTGGTGGCACAGTTAATAACTTCAATAGTGCCATTGATACGATTAAAACTTTGAAAGGACGACACAGATTATGATTACTGAAAATCAAAGAATATATAGCGTTTGGCGATTTTAATAGTCGGGACGCTGGTTGGTACTCACAGAAAACGTGAAGCACCAACGCCAAACGAAAAAGAAATCGTGGAGTCAATTCCCTTCAATGCAGGGGTGCTGACTTTTCTAGCATTCTGGGGAGCAGTATTTGAGCCCTAGAGAAATTACATCGAGTTTCAAACCGCTTTTGCAGAATACGAAAAGCCGTAAGGTTGCGGAACGTGAGATTAAGTCACGAATGGTGACTAAAACGGAACGAAAGCTATTCCGATACTCCGATAGACGCTAGTACTGGATGGGAAAAATCAAGAGTATTAAAGTAGCTGACGACCCTATAAAGAAAATTTAGTCGCTACTATCGTATTCAAATGCTATCCGTTCGCCTTCCACGAGCACGACTACTTTTGATGATGTAGTGGGACACCTCGATTTTTGAAAATGACGACTCAACATGGACTAAATGGCAGTTGGGTTATACTAGAACAGAAAGAACAATCTATTTTGTTAATTCTAGGGGACACTGCTATTAGCCCAGTGGTCTGTGCGAAGAAGATGTTACACTTATTGAGCGAAGACGGTGTGATTTACAACCTTAAGCGTGGCGAGAATAGGACTTGCTCCGACACTCTACCAAGGTATCAACTATTTTAAAACTAAGGGACAATGGCACTATTGCTATGCACTTTAACTAACGAGGTTATGGCATGTCTGTATCAGGAAAAATCGAAGTATACAATATTAGTCATACTGGCTATTGTGTTAAAGTGACTGGCGCAAGCATTGATGAGTGGACTTAAAGGCGTATCGTTTTCCAACATGGAGCCGAAAAGAAAAGTATTCAGAAGATTTTGGCAAAGTTGCAGACCAAGACGATATAATCTGGTACCCGGGTTGTTAAATGGGACGATACTTGGTATTGCACCGTCAATATCTCTGACCATGGTTTTTGATGAGGGAATACTTTACCCACGTTTCACCTTTATCGACAAAACAGCACACTGAAGGTCTAGGAGGTGAAACAATAACCATTCCAGACCCGCCAAAAACGATGAAGAAGAGGGCAGTTATGCTGTTTATTGGTGGCCAACCGTACACGATAGACGTGGGATAAACTCCTCCGTAACACCATAGCACGTGAAGACAATCCACAACCCTTATAGCTCAAAAAGGTGGGAAAATCATCACTGGTGAAATCACTCAAGCACTCAATACCATTAATGAGTTTACTGCTATCCCGTTCACCCATCCGTTGTAGCTAACAAGATGGTTCCGTTCAAGTCTATTATCGAAGTAGTCAACCTCTACGATGGAACGATTGAGTTTCTGTTGGACTGGGTGCTGACCACGACTAACGAAATGACAACGGATGGTTTTGCTCAGAAGGTGACGTGCGAAGCTTCCTATCGTTCCTCCACGACTCAGCTCAATGGTTCCAGAAACTGCCGAACCGTAGGGGCAGGTCAGTATTGTCAGAAAATATTAAAATGTCATAAAATGGTCAGAGTTGAAGATTACAAAAGCGATATTCTTTAAGAAAAGTAACCGTCAACAGTAGAACGGATGAAACCGTTCTGCTATATTAGTTACGAGTCCACATGGGATTGTGTGCAGAGCGAATTATCAACAATATCGGTGGATATTTAAGGGTTTACAGGTTAAATACTGTGCTTTGCACCTAGACTGGACAAAAGATATTGGGTGCAGAAATCACCAATCCAGATTGGCAAAAATATCAAATCAGCCAGTCAGTTGCTTGATTTCGATGGTTAATTACTCAAAATTATGCCAGTAGGGCGGATATTCAGAAAAGACCCATCCAGACGAAGACCAAAGCCCAGATGTTACAAGGGCAAATCACAATTTGGAATGTCAATAATCATAGCGTGTTCTGAGGATAAGGAACTAATCAAAGAGTTTGGTGTTATCCGTAAGCCAGTAATCTGGACGGAAATCGATGACCCTAGTGTCCTATTGGCTCGTGGCAAGCAGTATCTACGCAACCAAAAAGATTGCACTTGCAAAATGGACGATTTCAGCCGTTGAACGCTATTTGATTGATGACCGTTACGATAAATTTGAAATCGGGAACAAGCACCCATCATCAACGTCCTCTCTCTGGATTGAAACTTTGCAAATTTGGAAAAGAAAAATTGATATACTTAACCCACAGTCGGTTGAGCTGACTCATCGGCTCGCAATCTCAATCACTTGCAGCGTACCAGTTGCAGTTGCAAGCAGCGGAAAATCTCTATCGAACGTGTTAAACAGGATACGTCAGTTGCTGACAAGGCTAAACGTTTGAAAAGCTCTGACAGAGTCAACTCTGCATCACTCAAGAATAGACCTAGCACAGAGCCAATAGCACCGACTGCACCTAAACAAACGAGTCCGAAAAGCTACGCAAGATGAATTGAACGCCTATGATAAGGCATTTGCTGACTATCTTGTGCGAAAGCCAACTACGATAATCAACTCACATCATACAACATGGACGAGCAAGAACGCACTAGGGACGATTAGGGACATGAAGCTGAAATCACACGATTACAAAACGAGATTAAAGAAGGAGAACAAATGCCACAGAATGAAGCAGAGAGGCGCTCAAATCTATACGATGATGTGACACCTTTAGAAAAACACTAAAAAGCATTGACGTTTTGACTAGGGCTATCCGTAAGAAGACGGGGGGCGGACGTTCGAGAAGCCGATTGCTAAAGCTATCGAAAGCAACTTATACGACGGCACTTCTAACGGTAACTCAATTGGAAGTTGCCAAAGCTCGTGGGAGAATATGGAACCTCAAACCAACGCCTGAAAGATATCCAAACAACCCTGCCAAGTCAAGTCAAGAACTAGGGAGCGAAATGACGGCAACAAGGTCGACGAGAACAGGGTACTGACAAATCACGATGAGCAAACCTTGCGCAAGATACAAGAGAGCAAATTTCAGGTGGCAAAAGTAGCTGTCGTTGGAAATAATGCTGTTGCAACATCTAACATCGTTGATGGAGCGAGTCACAGACACCAAAACTTGATGAACGCATGGGGTTTGGAAGTTGATGATTGCAGGTCGCCTATTGATTGATGTCGCCAATTCTCAAGTGGAATTAAGCAGCGGTGAGTTGGTTCCCAAGTCGGAAAACGTAAAGCCAATGCCAGAGATACCTTAACTAGCTCCGCTGCCAAAAACCGGGTTTGTCGCAGTGCATTATTTTACAACGACGAGACGAACTCGTTATATCAAAAACATTAAACGACATTCAAAAACATTGGTAATCGTGAAAACCATCTTGTAATCCTATTCAATGGAGCATTGGTTCACCGCACAATCCTCTCCATTTGTTAAGACGGTGGGGCTCAAAAGTCGGTGAACGCTTAGACTACGTGAATGCCGACTGGGGACAGTTATCCAGGGAAATCACATTTGACGCCAAAAACAAATACTGTCAGAGGTCAAAGAAAAGGCGACATCATTGTCTCTTTTTCAAAAATTATTACATTAACGGCATTGAAGATTTTGAAAATTACCTTACCGAACTACTCTAGAAATTGTTGCTCTTTGATAGAAAGCAAAAAGTTTCAAGTAGCGGACATGGATAATTACGACGGTCACAAGAAGAAAGATATTTTCTAAACAGCTTCACTTCATCAAAGTGGCTGAAATATACCCAAAAATGAAATCAGGCATATTTCTAGCAATAGTAATATTTTTCTTGTCAACCAAGAAACTCAACGCATAACAAGACATCACACTTGAACGGTTGAGTTGACTTGCAAACCAAGCGGACGGTTATCGTAATGCTAGGTGACTCAACGACGGATGGGTACCAGAACATCTGGTTATTCAGGAAACACACTTGAAACTAACACCAAAGACCAAAGACCCATACTGAGATTTTGAACAGTATCGTCAATGATCGAAAAGGTATGGCTTTAACCATAAATTCTATAACCGTGGATTCTCTGGTAAAACGATTGCTTGGTTGAAAAGATAACTTGGATGCTGTCTTAGCTCCAATCACCGAAAAATCGACTATGCTATTATCTCAATGAATTAATGACAGTGTTTACCAGAAGGTCAACATTCAACCTTTCGAAGAGAACCACATCGACATTGTTAAAACGTTTGATATCTAAAGGAATTAAACCTATCTTGATGTCAGCACAAGCCCAATTTGAAAACTATAATCGTTTTGGCTCAAAGATTAACAGTATCGCTGACAATATCAAGAAAGATTTAGCGGAAAGAACTAGGTTCCATTCATTGACTACAATGCCGGACTAGAAATATTCTGAATGACTCAGAGAGTATAGTGTTAAGGCTCTTATTCCTGATATGTGTCCTTCGGCGATTTAGGACATCAAAAATCAGCGGAATTTCTAGCCAGTCAATTAATTCACCGTGTCGAGGAAGTTGCTGCTGGCAACAAAATTGGCTATCAGAATAATCGTGTTGTCTCAGACTTGAACTATTCAGATTATTTATCCGATGTTGAAAAAGAGGTTAAATTCTTACCTTCGAGGTAGATGGGTTTGACTTTAGAGGGGCACTTTAATGGGGCTCAAAGACCATGTTTGAAGTTTTGGTTTATGTCAATAAACCAGTTGTGGTCATACTTCGGGGAGAACGTGTCTGTAAAGTAGCAACGGTGCTAACTTGGATGATGGCACGGTTTGGATGTTGGTCTCTACAAGATTTCAGTTAAAAACACGCCAAATCAACCATCATCCTTCCGTGGTTTGAAATTTGAGTAGAAGGGGAATATTGAACATAGCCAGATGGAAATTTGGGGGATTTTGGATGTTGTACTGGAACTTCTACGAGCATGGGATAGATGACCATTTATGGGTGTTCCTACTAATGATTATCATTGCTGAGTGACATCGTGGTGCGGGAGTATCCAGGGCGTGGGCTTATCATGAGTTTTCAAGCTCTAAATTCAGAAAGAGGCTTGTCAGTCCATACTGCTATGATTATCTTTGTAGCCATCTTTCTATCCGTTCGCTAATTTCATGAATTTAGGCAGGATGTTAGATGCCTTTATCATGGCTATGATTGCAGCTTATGGCTCTAGTATTCTAGCTAGCTTATCGGCTCTAGGAGTGAAATTCCTACTTTGATAAGTACATATATATCGACAAGACAAATTTAATTTAACTCGATTGAAGAAGAAAAGGAGAAAACAGAAAAATGATTAATTTTTAAACTACGTTTTGCAAAACAAAGCTACTCTAGTAGCTCTTATCTCAACAGTATTCTTTGATGTTGCAACAATTCGGACTTACTATCCTAGCAGCATTCAAGAGGGTGTCATACATTCGTTGCGATCTTGGTTGTTCTTGGAATTGTTGCTGACCCAACTACAAAGGGCGTTGCAGATAGTGAACGTGCATTGAACTACAACGACACCTCGTGAGGACTAGCTTATGTCTGAGACTCATGACCTCTATCAACCAAATTGAAGGGGTGACATCTCCTCAAGTCTGGGGATGTTACCTCAGTCTTTTAGTTTTTGAAATCTTAGAGGCTGATGGAAAACGCATGGAGTTATCGGCACTGGTAAGCTCACACTGTCAAAATGACGAAACCGTGGCGTTGTATCAAGACGTAACCGTAGAGAACGGGACATTTTCGTTCGTCATGGGTGACATCGTGAGACCCGGGCACATACTACCTAGAAATTAAACTGAATGGGCATATCTTTCCATCAAACAATTTTCAAGAGTGAAAGTCAAGAGTTCAGCTCAAACATCGGTGGTGCGATTCCATCAAAGAAAGACCCTAAACTAAAACTACTAGCGGATGAATTGCGAGATTCTGGGTACATTGCTGAGTGGCAGTGATACCACGGAAGACCTCGTTAACATCTACAATCTAGCTAAAATTTGAAGGAAACATAAATGAGTAAATTGCATGATTTCCTTGAAGCCGTTGGTGCAGATATCAAAGAAATTAAAACAGCGTTGTGCTGGCAAGGCTGAGAAAGGCGGAAGTAACCGCTAACGGCATCACCAAGACCAACAACACTGCCATTCAAGGTGTTAGACTGCCATTCTGGGCGAAGGCGTCCCAGAAGAACTCAACACACTCAAAGAAATCGCTGATAAAAATCAGTGCAGCGGGTGGCAATACTGATAGCGGTATTATTTCGAAAAATGACCGAGCTTGGCACTCGTATTGATGCCATCGAACAAGAAGACCTTGGAGGCGTATATACTGCAGCGAAAAGCGTGAGCCTATGAGTAAGTTCACGAATTTGCCCAAGCGGTTAGGAACTGATATCAAGGAAATTAAAGATAAACAATCTTCATCGTTGACTGTCAGCCAAGCGTATGGTTTATTCCCAACACATAACAACTTTTCTACAGGTTCTAGAACAAAATAAATTTGCGGAAGACCCACTCATAACAAAAATCTCAACTACCTACAGAGTGAAAATTGACGCTTTAAAACAGAAGGTTGAAGAGTTGGAAGAACTATCTCGAGATTCAAACAATCTGTTCAAAAATAAGAAAGGAGTATTCTAAATGAGCGTACAACAATCATTAATTAACTGAGTTTGTTAACCATAGAGGACTATTGACTTATTCAATGCTCGGTAGCCGTAACGGGTACTAGACAGGACAGCTGGCTGTTCCGAGTTCAGCATCGCATAGACCTTGAAAGAAGCCAGCATCGGTATTCAGGACTATCATCTACAGTAACTCTTGGTCAGCAGCTATCAAACAACGGTTTTTATCGTGTATGCCGTAACGAGTCATGGGATGCACTGCCGGGCGACATCGTTTTGATGTCATGGGGTGCTGATATGGCTAGTTCTGGTGGGGCTGGTGGACATGTCGATGATCATGCTTGATGATACATATCAAATGGTTGCGATTTCTCAACTCAAGGAGCAGTTGGACAAGCTATCAACACTTATCCTTGGAATGATTACTACGGATGGAATCAGCCGGCTTATATCGAGGTTTGGCGATATGCTGACACTGCACCACAAACTAACAACCAAGCTAACACGGCAGTCGTGCCGCAAGAGAAAGCCTACTATAAAGCCAATGAGGTCAAATATGTGCAACGGTATTTGGCAAATTCATGCGACTATTTGGCACCCGTTGGATTCGCACTGGACAGAAAACGGCATCCCGGTTTCAATGGTTAACTGGGTAGATGCGGACGCGCAACTGACTTGCCAGACGGTGCTGATCGAGACTTTAAAAGCAGGTATGTTCTTTGGTTTTTGCTGGTGATGAAACCAACATCGCTGACATGCAAGATGGCGGCTACTATGGCGGCTATGTACCGACATTTTAGTTGGCCAATTTGGTACAGTTTGGCTCTCATGTTGGGATAAGGACGACCTCGTGACTACACGGATAATTAATCAAGACCACGCAAACTATAAAACAGAAAAGAGTATATCACCTCCCGACAGACCACAGTTCGGACATCATGGTAGTGGTCGAGCCTCAGCGTTTGCTGGGAGCTTTTTATTTGGTATAATATAAGTCCATCATAGGCAAAGAGCTACGAGGTTATCTCATAGCTCTTTTTTATTTGTGATTTCAATGAGATAAGTGATACTATAGTCAGTGGAATACTGGTATCATTTCGATAAATTTCTCGAACTGCTCGACTTTATGTCAGGCTTTTTATAATTCATGATAAATCATTGAACATTTAATCTAAATAAAGTACACTATAGATGTACTTTAGGCGATTACGTGCCGAGGTGTTTTTGTTTTTCTATTGTCGGCTTGGTAGCGTGAGCTGCCCAAGTCTTTTATGCTCAAATCAAAATTTTAGTGTCATTCATTGAAATAAAAGTTGATAACAAACGCTCCATAATTTCCATAAAATAACGATGGTTTCACTAGTGACACTAACCTTTGCTTTATCAAGGCGCGTGCTATAGCTTTCTGTTGCTCGTAATCAAGCGTGAAAGATGTCCTTGGTATCAAGTACCCGTCTAACATCTTCCTTTTCGTTCTCACGGCTTTGAGAAGGTGTCAGTTCTAGCTCTTTTTTCAAGTGCTGTCCTTTCTGCCATGAAGTCGCTTTGACCTCTTTTCTGTAGTTCCTCTAGTGAAATTCTATCGTCGATGTATAGATCATTAAGCTCTGCTAATTTTAGCGGTTAGATTATCAATCTGTTTCTGGTAGCTATCACGGTCTATCGTCTCTTGATCGGTGTTTGAAAATAGCTCGTCGATATAGTCTGAATCGGTTTGTAGTTTGCTGATTTCAGTTAGGACAAAGTGCTCGATATCATCCTTGAAATAGAATCCAGAATCACATTTCTCATTGTTGTTGTAAACTGTCACGCCCTTAGTCTTACGTGGATGTCGCTGCTTACACTCGTATTTGACTAAGCGTGTGCCGTCTTTTTCGTTTCATGCCTAACTTAATAGCAAGAGGGGCATGAACAGTAGCCGCATTGAGCTATTCCAGAAAGCATGTATTTAGCTTGAAACGGTCTTGGATTGAAACGTTGGGCGGCTGTCCTCTGCCTTGTTTTGATTTCCTCTTGCGCCTTGTTAAAATCTTCCTCTGAGATAATGGCTTCCATGAGTACCAGGGAATATCGAGCCTTAAATTGGTTATATCCACAATAGCACTGGATTCGAGAGGATAACTCTAACTGTCCTATAGTTCCACTCTTTATCTTGCCCGTATTGCTCATTTGAGGGTGTCTCTGAGCTTGGTAATCGACATCCCCGATAAATACCACTCGAACATCTTTCGGACGATTAGGGCTTGATAAGGATTGACTGAGAGCGTGCCAGTCTCTTTGATGTAATCATAGCCATAAGATGTCTTTGGCCCACTGCATAGACTTTGCCAGACTTTTGCCCGCCCCTAGCTTGCCAAGCTGCATCCGTTCTGATTTGTTCTCTTTCGAGCTGAGCGAACACGCTCAATAAAACCAATCATTGCCTTACCAGATGGCGTTGATGTGTCGAAGTTTTCGAGCAGGCTGACAAATTCTATATCATTTTCCAGAAATACATCTTCAATCAGATAGAGTGTATCTTTCTGAGTACGGCTCAATCGGTCTAGTTTATACACCAGAAACCGTATCAAACAGCTTTCCTTTGCGTCTCTTATTAACTGCTCAAGTGCATGGGGCGTTCCGTATTAGACCCAGAAAAACCGCCGTCTGTGTCATATGTCATATATTCCAGTCTTTAATATCGCAGTAGCTTGTCAGCTTTGCTTTCTGCTCGTCGATAGAATAGCCCTCGTCAACCTGCGATGTGGTCGATACTCGGACATAGATAGCGACTTTATGTGTTGCCATTGTGTTTGTACCTGTTTTTGATAAAATGGGTACAGAAAAAGACTATAACCGATTATGTTTCAGCTGGTTATCTACGTTTTTTTCTGTGGTGCTAGCTCTACACTCTAAGTTTGGCGACGGTGAGTGTAGGGCTTTTTATTGTCTATTTAACTCTAACTTCCATTGTTCCGTTAGCTTTTTGACTCGCTAGTGCATTTACCGTCATCGGTCTTTAATGTGAAACATAGGATATCGCTCATAATTGACATTGTTGATTGCAGCCCAGACAGTTGAAGGCTTCATGTCTCTTTGGCAAGCATACCCATCAGCAAAATTCTGCAAAAGATCAGCTTTTGCTGTAGTATTTATATTCATTCGGAACAGTCATATATAAAATGGTGCTGCGATTGTAAAAACTATATGTGCTAATATCCAGACCTTTATCAGTCAAATCTTTGCTTGAAGTAGTCGATAAAGCTACCCATTTGATCCCTCGGTAACGTCTTTTAGCTTATCTTCCGACGAGCTTGATTCTGGGCGATTCTGAGCTTGATTCATTGTAGTCCTCACTCTCTCTGAACTTGACGCTTTGGCGCTGCTAGACGGCTTACTGGCTTTAGGGTTTTGCCTTTGAAGAAGACGAAGCTGTTTGGACTATCTTTAACTGGTTCTGTCTCTCGTTTTAGTAGCAAAGTCCAGTTATTTCAAAGACTTTTCCCAAGAACAGCCAAACAGACAAACACAAACCACCCACTTTTGCCAGCGTTTCAAATTCTTTCCATTTACTCAACATTTTTCAATCTCCTTTAGTTTTAAATATTCATTTTTACAAACGTCTCATCACAAATCGTGGTGAGATTATATTTTTCCATAAAGTGTAAGTAATTAAAATCATCAAGATTTTCGTTTTTAACAATTCATGGATCGTACTTCTATTTGCTTGAACCTCAAACTTTTCCCGTAAACGCTCACTATGTCTTTGAAATTTTGCTCTAGATGGCCTATTTCATGTATGACCTTTAAACGAGTTTCCGGGGATAAATCCGTTGATATAAACGGCCTATTTATTGGGTCGATAAAAGCCCATTCTGGGCACTCGTTAGAACTAAACCTCACAAGAGACACGTTGAACTGCTCAGTAATTCTTTTCAGGCATGAGAGCCTCCATTGGTTTATGCTAGCAGAGTATCTTTTGCTAAGAATTTATATAGAGAGGGTGATTTGGTTGTCATTTTTCAAACAAATAAAACGCAACAACAGATCTATCGAAGACCAACACTTAAAATTGCAGAACGTAATTTAAAAGAATATGTAGCGAGATAACGCATGCTTTAATCAAGGACGGTCAGGCGAGACTGGAATCTAAGCAAAAAGTCTTTTGAAAGCAGATATAGTCACCTTCTAATCCTCGTGGTAAAATAGCGATAGGACGAGATTAAATAATCGCCACTGATACCAAATCGAATGGGTCAAACATTATAGTAAGGATTGCTGTGGGTGCTTTTTCAAAAAGTTCCATCTGTTGATCATCATGAGACAAGTCACTGCAGACGTCTGTTCATCAAATGTAGATGAGCAGATGCCTAGTATTTTTATTTTTCTTTCCTCAAGCTGCATAAGACCAAGTTGGGCAGTTGGGACCTTCATGAATTCCTTAGGCAAAAGCTAATAGTATTTGATACTTGGCCAAGTTAGAGGATGGAAATAAGCTTTTCAAAGAATAGGGCTGACATTGACCGAATGGACTCTAAGTTATTCCAGCCGTTACGCTGAAATCTCGTCTTTAATTGCTCTTTTCTAGTGTTATTTTTACTCTTTTTTGTATTCGGACTGAAGCTTTTTAAACTCGTTGTATTCGGGAAGAATATCTTCAATTTCATCAAAGTGAGACATTTTTAATTGTTCAAAAATCGAAGAAGTCAAACCTCCTACAGTAAAGACAAAGTCAGCCGTCTCGAAAGTCAGGAAAGATTTTAAAAGTTTGTCATTTTTCCAATTCTTGAGTAGTAAATCAAGAAGGTAATCATCTAACAGCTGTCTCAGTTAGATTTCTGTTTCGATCGTGGAGAAGACAATATTATAATTCTCGTTCTCCAGTTGTCGAATGATTGCCATCAGCTTTTACCAAAGCAGTAAAACCACCTGAAACAGTGGTTGTAGTTATTTCGAATCCACCCTCTGCATTAGAGTCTGATTCACTGTTTTCATTCACTAATTTTGTTATCACCCAGCATTTTGTTGAGCGAGCAGAGAGTTAACTAGATTTGTGTCAGATAGATTATCTCTTTCATCCTCATTTCCCCTGCTGTTCATATAACCCACCAATGATGCCACGAATGGCACGTTTATCACTATCAGTTAGTGGTTGCCATCGAACATCATGGCGTTTTCTAATATGTTATCGATGTCACGGGCGTTGGTTGGTTGTGATTCAGTAACGCATTCTGCGAAGTAGTGTCCGGTGAAATACCCAACAAGTGACAGATTTTAAAGACGTTTTCAGCTTTTGCATTCACTGATACCACGTTCTATAAAAATAGAGCGAACAGTAGTATAAGAGATGCCGCTTTCTGTTGCAAAAAGCTCTTACATTTCCGTGTAGCTTATAATCAGTTCCTTATTCTTTCCTCAGCCTGCATGCACCTCATTTCTCTTTCTTTCTATATATTACCCAGAAAATTGAGTGGGTAGATAAAAAGTAAAAATCGTATTTTTCTGGTGACAGTGTGCGAAAATTAGTATACTTAAAGTCAAGCTTAAGGAAGGAGGACACAAATGAAAAACATCGAAGAAGATTCGTGAGAATAAAGGTGTCGCATTAGTAGAACATCGCCGACCTGCTAGGTGTTGATTCCGCACGGTTCGTAGCAAAATCGATGGTGTATCTGATTTCAAGTTTGGCGAGACAGTGGCTATCAAGAAAGCATTCTTCCCAAATGCGAGATTAGAATACCTATTCAGCAACGATGCTGAAGCCTAAAATTTTTAACCTAAATACTACGAAAAATCGTATATAACTTAAAAAGTTAAAAGGAGTTAGACAAAATGAATCACATTCACGATTTTATCAATTATGCAAAAAGGCCGTCCAATCCCAGAATGGGACTTTACGACCTACATGCTATTTACTCTCAGTGATGCTTGTTGCGGTTCTTATTATACTGCCTGTTTATTCGCTTTGAGCGTTCGTTTGGAAAGCGACCAGAAAGCACCGAAGATGAGACGCTGACGAATGACATTAAATTGCCAGACTGAGTATCAGACAGGACAATTAAACAGTTTCTCAAAACGAGGATTCCGAAGATAACTAAAAGCAACCACAAAGCTATAAGTTATATTCCTTCTTTCTCAAACTTGAAATGAGAGCAGAATGTCGTGGATATAACTTAACACTATCAGTGAAATGAATAAAGCGAGGGCAATCACTAGACATAGAGTACATCCAGTTGATGTCGGCCAGTCTAGTCAAAAAGCCGAATGGCTATCTGGTGTAATACAGTGAAATTCAATGTATAGCGAACCCACTAACATTAGGGTGCTATTACTTCCGATTTATTCTTCATGTCAATACCTCGTTTTTAAAACTATACTATAGCAAAGAAACAATATGAGATGAAATCTTTAACTTTAATGGAAAGGCAGTCCGAACTGTAACAGTTGACAACTGAGCCTTATTTCGTAGAAAGATGTAGCAGAGATTTTAGGTTACTCAAGGAACTGCTAAAGCAATCCCGTACCCATGTGAGACGGAGAGGATAAAAGGGTGACCACAATGGACACCCCCGGAGGTAACAAGACCTAGTAATCATCAGCAGAATCAGGTCTATACCGCCATTCTATCCAAACTACTACACAAGCCAAGGAGTTTAAGCGATGGGTTACATCAGAGTTTTGCCAACCATCCCGACAAACATGGCATGTATGCCACAGACCAACTGCTTAATGATCCTGACACACGCCATTGCAGACCTTTCAAGCTCTTAAGACGAACGAGCTAAAGTGGTGAAACTAGAGGCTGAGTTGGCCTTGGTGCAAGAGCAAGCACGCTACTTCGACATCATTCTAGAAAGTAAAGGGGCGGTGCGTGTCACCCAGATTGCGGCAGATTAGCGGCATGAGTGCCAGGAAAGTTCAATGCAATCTTGCCATGATCTGAGGTGTTCAGTATAAGGTCAATGGTCAATGGATTTTGTATAAGAAAACACATTGGTAAGGGTATGTCGATAGTTCGACATTTGATTACAAGGATAAGAACGGTCAAAGATCAGTAAATATGACAACGACTTGGACACAAAGGGCGCTTGTTTTGTATGAATTGCTAAAGCTAGCGACATCCTGCCACTCATCGAACAAGAGGATTAAAGGGTTAAACAAATGGAAATCACCTATAAGACCAGTCTGGTATCAACGAGACGGCTGAGTGGGGACTACGACCACCTCATGCAGCGGTGGGAAGGTCTAGGAAAGAGTCGATGGCAAAGAATCTCGTTCGAGAAATGAGGACAACAAGAGTTTCGAGACCATGTATTTAACCTCACACAAACTGGTTTCATTAACTATGAAGGTTTCAAGTCCTTCATCGGTGGAAACAGAAAACAGATTCAAATAATATCAACACCTTGACGGCACTGGTGAGCTGAGCAGGACATATCTGTTAAGCAACATAAAGCAATACAAGTAGCGACGATTTGATTTATAAGAACTCTAAAAATAAATATAATCGAAAGTCCTCGCTAGTTCTCCAGTGTCGCCAAGGAAACAAAGACTGACCCTGCCAGGAGTCAGCCGCTATGAGTAAATAATTCAAAGGTAATTATAGCATGAAACGAAAAATGGAGACCAACCATAATCAACATTATGGCAGACGGTTCCAGAGTTGATATCTAACTAAATATGTCATACCTAGCGGCCACGCTTACTATGACATCATCATAGGTTTCGCAAAGAAAAACTACGGAAGGGGAGCTTGACTATGAGGTATGCAATACTAATCAGGGAACGCAAACGAAAATTACACATCTATCAATAACGCTTTTACTCAAGACAAACGGTTGAAACCAGCAACAATGGGCATTTTTAACGGTCATCTTGACCAATAAAGCCGATGGGTTGTATCCGGATGAAATCGCAAGACAGCTGAGCATAAGCCGCACTACGGGTGATAGCTATTTCAAAATCTTAGAAGAAAGCAGGATATATGAGGGTGATTAAGCGTAAGCTTAGGTAGAGGAAAAGGGAGTGAGGTGTACAGATTTTTCTCGAGATGTTCCTATAACAGACAACTACCTAGGTATCTGATGGGACATCTTGAGAAGAGTTATCCACGAGATAGCACAACGTAAATTTTACAGTTCCCAAAAGATTGCATGTGTAAAATTGACTAATGTAAAATGCAATGTGTAAAATTGACAATGTGTAAAATTGGGCACTAATAAATACTAACTATACAACAAGTACTAACTATACAACAATCTAGAGCCTACCGGCACTAACTAGAAATAACTACTAACTGAGTAACAATACAGTAGTGGTTAGAAGAATAAGAAGGTAAAAACATGAAAAACTATTGGCTGGATTTTGGTCAAAAGCAAAAGCAAGAAACTGAAACTTACGTGGTTCCACAGTAGGGAATCATGCACAGCTAAAGCTGGGCGAGTTCAACGCTGACCACGGATTGCCAGTGGGATCAATTAGGGGTAACTCACTTGAAGCTACTAAGAAAACTATTTTCCAAGAAAACCAAAGAGCCGGAATACTTTTCAGGTGGTTGAGACACGCGAAGAAAAACGAACGACTTAAACAGAAATATACCAAATAACGCATCTTTCAGCGTGCGGAGCCATGACCCTGCCGTGGAGTAACTTATACCCATAAATTTTTCACAAAAACTGCAGTGCTTTCTAATCTTCCACAAAAGTCTAATAAAAACATTGGAAAAACAGGACACGATGGGGCGTTGGGTGCACGTTGAGAGCACTAAAAAGCATGGGTTAGGGCGCCATGCAAGAAAGAATATACCAGGAGATTATACCATGTTTACACAACAAATTGCAAAACCATCTTCACGTTAAAACTAAAAGCTTTCGGGCTTTGCGGAACACTAGCTCTTTGCTACCCTACATTGCTTATCGATGTGACTAGGGGACGAGCATCAGCGGACAAACCACTCAGCCAGTGGTGGACACACAGCCAACTGCAGCTAGCGTCTACACCGCTGATAACGGCGGCAACATTACAGTGCCACCGTCGAAAACAGTGGCACCGAGTGGAAAACGCCAGCGGTTGCGGCTGAAACAGCACCAGTGGCAGAAGCACCAGCAACAATTACAGAAGTAGCTCAACCAGCGGCTGAAGCACCAGCGGCACCCCACTACAGTTACTGGGCAAACGGGCGACACTATCACAGTCGAAAACCCTAACGTAGAGGTTACTTTCCCAAATGGTAACGGGAAATGATAGCCCGTTTGAAGTTGAGTACAAAGATATTCAAATTCCGAGACAATGCCGGTTAACAGGGGGACAAAGTTACTTTTGACTTGCCTCAAGTGAAATTCAAACCTCTTACGAGTTTGATGTACACTAATCCAGAGAAGGCAGTCGTTGGTAAAGCTACAGCAGACGCAGCTTCTAACAAAGTGACTACTGTATTCAACGACTACTTAAGTCACATCACTCTAAAAGTAAGAGCATGAGCCTAGAGCTTGATGCAAGTTGGACGAGACAAAGTAGTTTCAGGTAAGCCCTGTAACAGCCAATTTTAATGGTGACTTAGTGACAACTAACATTGGTAACGAACAAGTTATTGAGCAGGGATGAGTCGATAGACTAAGTGGGATCAGAGATAAAGATGACCCTACAGTCATCAATTGGACAGCTCGTGTGAATTACGCTAAGCGTGTTCTAAAAGCTATGTGACTACTCATTGATGAAATGTCTGGAGAACCAAAAACTTGTTGATAACTTCTTTGAAGTAAAGAAATATTGAAAGTGTTGATGCTGGATTGATAAAGGTGATGCTATGGACTTGGTTAAGTCTATCAGTGAAATCTGATCATGGCTTCACTATCAAGATGGATCAGCTTAGATCCTTGTGATCACATAACTATAAGACTAAAGCTTGTTAACGCTGTCAGGACTCAGTTAACCCAACGAACAAAGAATTGAGTTGAAAAGCAGAAACAGATGGAGCTGCTTCGTATAGCTATATTGCAACTCTGTAGGAGGAAAAGGAGTGATGCGAGCGGTGAAAACAAACAGAGCCAACGATTCAAGGATTCCTCGTGAGGCTCCAAGGAGTTGACATCCCAGAGATTTGAGGGAGGCATTCCCGGAATCCCAGAGGTTCGAGAGTTGCTGGAGTACACTGAGCCAATCGGTACAGTTCCGAGATGAAGCCCCGGTTTGCGACAAGCCAGAATGGAACGGCGGCACAGTGCCTCAATGAAGCACCTATTCAGACAAGCCGGGTTCAAGGTATTCGGGATTCAGAGTGCGTGAGCTTCCGCCATTTGGAAGGCGGGTGATTCGAATGATGCACCCTATGCTGATCTGCAGAACTTGAAATTCAGTAGAGCCAGAAAAACCAACAATGCTAAAAGTACCTAACAAGCCCGTAGGCGCTCCAAAAGAGAAAAAGCAGCGCACAATCTACCACAGTGTCTTATAACCTCACACCAGTGAGCAAAGAGGCGCCAAAAACAACAGTTTATGGTGGTGTCTTCGCCAAATACCGGTGAAAAAGAGAATCATCGTCAACTCTTGAGCTTATGGTAATCGCCGCTCAGTATCGCAACTTTTGGGATTAAGTTTCAAAAAGAAATACAACGAGGGTGAGGAAGAATAATCATGAAGAAAATAACAAACGAGTCAGTATTTTACAGTGCTGAAAAGATGGATTCTTAAAAGTTACAAGGACAGGAAGCCTATGTTTAAAGCAGTTTTTGACGACCGTCTTTGAGAAGCACTACAGTTACCGATTGAGTTTTACGAAAAACAAAAACGAGCTCGACAAACTTGCTGAGGCGTTTGGTTGTGAAGCGCTTATGGAATTAGTGACTAATTAACAAATTAAGCAGTGGTGGGAGGTAGGCGATCGTGAAACGACATGGGCAAAATTACAACGTCGAAAACCGTTGGGGAACAATACATGAATTTTAGGTCGCGAGTTGGGCGAGATTATCAACAGCCAACAAGACGAGAATCTTGTCTCTAGCTCAGAGAATACGAAACTTAAAAGGAGCTTTGGTACCCAAAAAGTCAAGGCAGAAAAGTAGGCTCTAAATCGCTTGTAACCGTCTAACTAATCTAGTGGCTACAGCTACACTGAGAAACGGTGAAACAGCAAATAACAAAAATTTGAGAATTAGAGGTATTGAAAGGATATGACATGGAAAAATGACGTTTACAGAGTTGCAACAACAGATGCAACTTAAAGAAGGAAGGGACTGCCAGTGCCTTCAAGGCACGCTGAGGATATTTACAACGTTTTTAAAAAGTTTGAAATCAAATTGAGACGTTGTAGTCAACTCATACGGCTGAATTTTCTGCGAGACTTTATACAAAGGCTATGTAACACGTGACATCTAGCCGAGAGGAGAAAGACAAGAGTAGCGTTCGCAGAATTATCCGTACCGATTTTAAAAACTCGACGGAGATTTAAAGCAAATGAATGAGCCGCAGTGGTGAGGCCGTACAATCATACGCTGGGAAGTACGCTTTGCAAGCACTATTTTGCGATGGTGAGGAAGATGTGGACCCGCTTCGAGAGTGGTCGAGGAGAGTTGAGACCAAACCAACCTCCAGCCTCAACCACATCAAAATCAACAACTTCAACAGCACGCTATGGGTCAGAGCGATGAACAGCCTAACTGTCAGCAACGAGCAACATGACCTTATCATGCAGCAAATCAATGAGCTAGCTCAATTGCAGGGCATGACAACCGAAACGGTAGCTAATTACTACCTCAAAAATACAAACTTAATGCTTTACGTGAGTTACTAGTGCCAGGATTCGATGTGATGACTAACGACATTCGAACACAAATTAACAATCGAAAGGGATAAGACATGAAGGACGTAACAAACAATTTTCTTGAAACAATCGAGCCGGTATTACGCCAGGAACGAGTTAACTTTGATTTTAAACATGACAAAAGCTATTCAAGCGGCAGTTAGCGGTTATCAGACGAACAACTAGAGAGCTTGGAATACAACGATATCAAGAAAGAAATCACTCGCTATAAAGGTCTTATTGACAAACTTGATGACGCGCAGAGGTGAACTGCAGATCTACAAGACCCGCTCACTGAGTTTGGATCTAACCTAAAACCTCCACTAAATCCGTTGAAGCGCTCCTTAACAAGCTACATGCCAAACATCAGATGAGTCAGAGAACACAAAAATGCTGCAGATTGACCACGTTGAGATCGGTGTTGAAAAGCAAATGAGCTAGCCGGACTGAGACAAGGACATTCAGGACAAGTACAGGAGAGCTTTTTCTGAGGTCGGTGACTTCATGGATAAGATGAAGCTCAAAAAGCAGCCAGAAGAAAGATTGTACGTCTTGTTTTTGGCTGGAAATGTGACGACTGGAAGAATACAAGGCAAATGTCGCCATGATTGAGGAACAAGCCCTATGATTTATGACTGCCATATGACTATACATTAAATTGATCTGAGTTGGCACCTTTTAGGTTGAGACCATCGAGCAAATGAAAAAGGACCGTGCTGCAGCTATTGAGCGCAAGCGAAAAGCGAAACTAGGAGAAAGCAGAAGCAGCGCCTTGCAGGGGAAATTGAAGCAATGGCCCAACAGTCTGCTAACGAGAGATTAAGGCAGTTAACACGAGAACTGGTGCAGGTTATCGAGACACTAAGACCCGTCGAGGAAGTACTCAGCAAAAACCCGCTGGACCGTACAGGTCAATCTTTGCTCTTACGTTCCACGGTGGCGAGATCAATGGCATCAATTCCTTCATTGCTTGATGATAACTGCAAAACTCATGAAATTCTGGAGAAAATCGTGATTAATTCGATCTGTGCTAGTTGGGCGCTTACCCGTGACCCAGAGCTAAAATACACACCAGTAACATCGCAGTAGCTACATTCAGCCTCGCCGTCAACCGCAACTTCAAAGGACGCCCAACGGCGAACGTAAACAGACTTCATCAACTGCGTTATCTGGCGTCAACAAGCTGAGAATTTGGCTAACTGGGCCAAAAAGGTGCTGATTGGAATTACTGGACGCATTCGGACCACGTAGCTACGAGAATCAGCAAGGTCAACGGGTATATGTGACCGAGGTAGTCGCTGAGAACTTCAAATGACTGAGAGGCCGTGCAGCGCGTGAGAGGCAACAATGCAAGCCAGAGGCAACACGCAGGAGCGTTTGCATGACAACGGCTATGCTGGGCCTTATGGTCAGCAAGCACCGCAACGCAAAGGGCCAAACTTCGCAAGGGCAGATGGACTCAGGGAATAGCAACCCTATGGATGATCACTGAGTGATGATTTGCCATTCTAATTGGGTGAAATATGAAACTCAGAATTTCTATTACCAAGGTCAAAAACTAAAGCACTCAAAATTTTAGTTATCAACAGTAATGACAGATTCACTATCGGACGAGAGGCCGGATGGTCAAGAAATTGCGATTGATAGCGAGGAGGCAGAAGCAGGCTTATTAAAGCGGTATACAGCCTGGATAAGCCTTGCAAAAGTGCATGCACGGTCTATGCACCAACCAGAAGAGATTAGACCCACCTAACCTATATCCCACTGAAAAAGCTATTATAGACGGATTGACGGACGCTAATTTGTGGCCAGACGACAATCACGAAGTTATCAAAAATGATGTCATTCCAGTATGGCGGGCTAAGTGGTGAGTCTGGGAAATTTAGGATTGTGTTAGACATTGAAAGGAGCGTGAAATGAACAGCAAGTACAAAAGATAAAGCTGGTCGGTGCTATACGCTCCGAGCAGTCCCGACACACAAGTGTATTAGGTCAAACACAAGAGTTCTCGAAGTGGTTCTGGGCTAACCAGAGGATATGGGTTTATCAGCGCCAAACTGGAATTAACGCAAAGAAACTTAGTCGAGTTCTAACGCTGGAGCAGTTTACCGGATGAAGAATTACTGAAAAGGAATGATGGGGTTATGCGAGCAAAAAGAGTTTGCACTCTACAAAGGTGAAGAATTGACTAGCGATGGAATTCAAGCGTGAAATCGCTTTGAACAATTAGGCGTAGTCAGCTAGCACTGTTGGGTACTATCTGAACGACCAGTATATGCCCGTAGAACTAGTGAGAAAGGAAGGAGATTAGTAGAGATATAAAGAGCCACAAAGTTATCGTGTACTACGACAATATGCCAGACAGTGAGCATATTTTTAGCAACGAAAAACGACGCTATCAACGAGCTGCATCGTTTGAGAGTGTCAAATATCGTAATTCTAGGATAGCACTGCAGTGGAAATGGTGGAGAGTGAAGGAGTGGAGTGAATGAGCAAGAGTAGCAGGCTACAATTTCTAATGATCTATTCACACACATCTTGGCTCTGAAAGAGTACGGAAATTACAAAAGTTTATCGGCTCTAGTGGAGGAATCGCTTGAAAAACACTATCTGGATACTAACAAATATCAAAGTTTTAGAGATTATTTAAACATGAGGAAGCGCAATGAATAACCTTAGAAATCTACGAAAACAGAAAAATCGAACCATCATCGAGGTGGCTGAAGAAATGGAGATGTGCCAAAGGTGACAGTTTTAAGTTGAACATGGAACCAGTCAAATTAGCATGGGTGAAAGCCAAACCAGCTGAATACCTTGGCGTTGGCGTTGGTTGTCTGTTGGGACTTGATATACCAGCAAGGACGGCATCTCAAAGCTCATCGATAAAAATCAAATCAATGGGCAGACAAACGCAATTTAAAGCAAACAAGCTACCCAAAAATTCAGTGGATCGTGTTACGGAAGAGGTCAGAGAAATTCGGGATGTACTCTTGAAACCGACTAAATTACGGAGCCTGCTTGGCACTCAGAGACCTATCGGTGACACGCTAGTAACGATTATCGTGCTAGCACATCGAATTAGAACCTCGATGTAACTGAGTGTCTAAGCATTGCCATGATGAAATTAAGAATAGAAAGGGAAAATGGTAAATGGGAACATTCGTCAGGAAGAAGATTTATAACGAACTAGCAGTCGCAGATTCTGCTATTGGTGTCACTCAGCAATGTGAACGTCACTGTTCTACGGGTGGTTGAACAGACCTATCGAGACAGTGGTTATCCATAAGGCCGACAATGCCGTGGAGCTACATAGCAAGGTTACTGGAAAATTCATGGTAGGAAAACTCTACACGCTCGATTGTGGGGCTGTATGGTGAAAGTTTCTGAGTGTCAAAGAGCAGTACGATAGCGTGCTAAAGTCGGGGATGATATCGAGTTATTTTAGGGGGCGAGGACAATGATTCCAGAGATTTAGGGCATGAACAAAGCTACATGTACGAGGCTGATGATGTTATCGCTATCAATTTCGAAGAAAAGAGAATTTTGCGTGCAAACAATCTATTTTGAGCAAGGATTGCCGAGATGGTCGAGATTTGAGACTACTACGATTTCGACGATATCGTTTTTAATGCAATCAACTGGAATGAGAGACAAAACGAGAGAGAAATCTTCAGAGGGGGACATTATTGACTCGACAGACGGATTCATACTGGCGCAATTGAATTCAGAGTAAGTTTAGGGACATGTTCGTTAGTGATTTTGGTAGAGTATAACAACTGTACGAACGTTTATGCATATGTTGCCAGCTCAAGGAAAATTATCGGAAAACATCTACTAATCGAGAACTGAGCAGAGGTGAGCTCATGAGTAAAGGACATACTAAAATATTCCGACTGACACCAGAATTCATCAACGGCTAGTCAGCGAACACGCAGCACTGAGAGAGCGCACAAAAAGGCTCCTATAAGCAGTTTTTCCAAGAGGTCAGACAGTGCAGCGAAGTGCAAGCCAAATCATTTACCAGGCGTTTAACAGTGCGGTTGTTGAACGTGCGAGGATATCGCCAGCGACTGTCGACAGACTAGAAGGCATTATCTCCGATGAATGTTCGACGACCTGCAAGATTATCTATCTACGCATTACACAAGAGGCAAAACCACGCGCCCTGTTTTGGATAAAATCAACGCAGGACTGCCAGAGGACTGTTTAAACGGTTTCAAGAAGAAGTGGAAGAACTACGCAAAGAACACCCTAACAACCTGAAAATGGCTATATTAGAGAGGTTAAAGGGTGACAAGAAAAATGCTAACAGAAACCCAAAAACGCACCTCAATCTGTGCTATGCAGGAGAGAAAGCTGCTAACTCCGTTGAAAGCTATTCCAAATGGAAGGGACTGTTGACAAGAGAGCTATTCAGCGAGATTGTTGATTTTGCTCGATAACTATGAATGGTGCGAGAGTTGGATACGAGATTGACCGCATCATACTCAAATATCGGACCAAGGGCAAAGGGCTGGACGTAATAAAAATAACTGGTCAGAAAAGCCTTATATAAAGCCTATGCGTTTAGGCGTGTAGCTAGGAACGGCTTTACGAGGGTCTCGACTCCCGCTAGCTATTACCAGTCAATCTTATACGGAAAAAGAGGAGCCTTTTGATTTCTTTTTCATTCAAATCAGCAGAAGCGTGACTGGTTCTGATCTCTTTCAAACCTATCTCTTAACGTTTCTTGAGCCAAACAAAAGAGACTCGACACAATGGCCGGCGCTCTTTGAAAGTCACTTACTACTATTATACCAAAGAGGATAGAACAATGCTATTGCCGGAAAATTGATGAGAGCAACTATCAGAGGTTGCAGCGTAAACTTGAGAATATCCAAGATGGCGAGAGATGGCACACGATAGCGCTGAGCAGAAGATTACACAGAGTTTCACTTTTCATGCCAGAGAGGTGGCAGCGGGTGAGCAGACCAGTGGAAAATATCGCAGTTAGCGTGTCGATGCTATGAACGGTAAGTACATAGAGCAAGCAGTTGGTGGTCTGTACCGTCCAGACTATCGCAGAATCTGATGAAATACCTAGCTTATCCACCTAAACCAAAACGGCAAAATCGCCCATGAGGGATTGGGTTTGAAAGAACAGCCTTTCAAGAATTGCTAAATAATGCTATCCTAGCTTTTTGCAGCACGGTGTACAGAGATGGTCAATTGGTCGTAGAACGTTGAAAATTCAGTATTTTGACGGATTAAGCACATGGTATCTACAAGTGTTCAAAGTGGTATTATATGTATCGAAGAAAAACGGAGACAACTCATTTTTGTGGGTTGTCTTTTGATTATGCAGTGAAGGAGGTGGACCTTATTGGGCTAAATCAACGACAAATTGCATTTGCATATGAATATATCAAGCTAGGAAATGGCACAGCAAGCAGCGATTAATGCTGGAACAGTCCGAAAACATCGGGCGCACAAGCTGAGGAAATTATGAAAAAGCTGAAATAAAAAGCTTTATCACCGAAATCGAGAAAATGCACGATAGAATATCATGGATGCAAAAAGAGCCTTGTCATCCTATCCGACATTGCTGAGGAAACGAGACGAAAGAAGTCTTGATGATGAATCCATTGACTGGTGAAGTTGAAAGGCACTAAGAAGGCTGACAACAATACAGTTATCAAGTGAATTGTTGAAAATCTTGAAACGTTATCAGCGGCTAAACAGTCCGAGAAATTGGAGCTGAGATCGAAAGCTAAGAGAACAGTTGAACAGCGTATTGAAGGCACAATGAACCTCAACATTGTCAATGCATGGGAGGATATCCCAGATGGCACGATTGATATTCAGAAGAATGTAAACCCGCATTTCAAATCGGTTTGCAGTCTAACAAGCCTTTCAACGTGCTGGAAGGTGGACGGAACTCTTTAAGTCGTCTGTAATCGTGCTGAGCTCGTCTATATGATGATTAAGTACATCATGCAAGGCGAAAAAAGCTAACGTGGTAGTCATTCGGAAAGTAGAAATACGATGGTGATAGCGTGTTTAATATGGTTCAGTGGGCAATTAGTATGTTTAGGTTAGATAGTCAATTTAGAGCCACTGTAAGCCCATTTAAGATAGTTCTCAAAGCGTACTGGTTCGACATTCTATTTCTATGGTCAAGACGATTTTCCAAAAGCTGAAATCAAATGACATCAGGAATATCATTGCCGTGTGTGTGCGAGGACAGCTGGGTTAACGACGCCGAGGACTTCGACCAGTCTAACGATTACTCATGCGTCAGAAACATAGAAAGCCCGTTTGTGCAATTCTTTTTGGTCTTACTAACCCACCTCGGAACCCACTATAGCTGGATAAACGAATGGTTTTGAGGACATCAAGACTAATCGATAACTATCTAGCGCATTCAGCACTTATCTGGACGATAAGTTAGGTTGTATGTGAACGAGATGCTGGAAGATATCGAACGGATTAAGCGATGACTGCGATTATTACCTGCTGCTTATATCTAGGTGAAGCGGTCGGGCTTGGTAATCAAGGTATAAACTATGAGCACATTCCATGCTATCAAAAGTTTACCAGATGATAGAAGCATCGGGATTTCATTTGCACTTGATGCGGACATCAACAATCAGCTACAGCATGCGGTGCTTATGGACTTACTGCAAAGGGCGAAATGTGATTCTGTTGGGTACATTCTATTACAGGTCAGCGGGGCAGGTAATCAGAAGGCGCCCTAGCGAATTGACTCATGATGATGATTTCATCGAAAAGATTATGAAACAGTATCGAGTGCTAAACTTAAATGACCATCGATAGTGCAGAGGTGCTTAAGAAAACCAGTATTTCAAAGACTATGAGCGCTGGCATCCAGTAGCTAGAGAAGAATCAGACCACGAGTTTGACATGGTTACGAGTCTGATCGCAGGACGCTATTATCTTGACACACCAAATAACAGATATTTCACGAAGAACACAAGATGTATCGCTACGATGACAAAAACGACACACAGACGACCCTAAAGAGGTTATCAAGAGGACGACCACACGTCGATGCGTTTAAATATTTCGTTTTGAACAACGCTAGGGCGTTGGGACGCATATGCAAGGAGCTAATAATGGGAATAGTACAGACCATTCAAAAGACCTATTCAAAAGGTAATCGCGAGTTATGACTACCGAAAGTCTGATCAACATCACAGACCACCTAAAATAGCGGTATCAAAATCTGAATATGACCGCATTAGGGAGAGTTTGAAACATGCTTTGCCGGCAAATATCCGCTTATCAAAGTACACAGACAGCAACGGCACACCTCAAAAGAGGGCGTTCAATCATTTGCCTATTGCAGAACCGCCTAAAGAAGATTGCTTCATGTGTGTTCAACAGATACAAGCTGGAAATCGCGGATGATGCAACGTCTGATAAAAGTTGTTCAAGAGCAACTTAACAATGACCGATTCACAAAGAGACTTTGACGCCACCTAGACAGTCGTATCTGGCCCTTGGTATCGCGGTATAGTGCGTCCATACATTGACGGTGAGACAAGCCAGAGGTCATTTCGTGCAAGCACCGGTCTTTCTGCTACTGCAATCGAACACTCAAAGATGTATCATGTGCTTTGTATCGTTACTTCAGACCACACGAAAGGTCAAAGGTAAGAAAAGCAATCTATTACACGCTTATCGAGGCTGCATGGTGGGCTGGAGATGGCAAATATACCGTATCAAACGAGGCTACACCGTTCAGACCAAATCTAGATACTCTGAAATGTGCGTGACACTATCGAGAGGTCTGTATGAGGACCTAGAAGAAACGTGAAAGATTGCGGTGGCTTGCCGTCCACTGTTACCCATCTGAAAGCAACGGATGAGATAACAAAGAGATATCAATAGACCTCTTGGTCTGTATCTATTTTGATAATGCCAAGACTTACGGTCGAGTTTTGTAACACGAGACCTGTACGACCAGTTTGTCGGCGAGGTCGTACGAGCCATGCGCAAGTGTTGCTGTTCCTGCTCAACTGCAATTAAAGTTTCTATCGCTACCGAGGAAGGTCAGTGGCAAGCGTTCGTTGTCCCGGACATCAGTTGAAAGTAAGGTCAAAAGCAGTCTGTGAGCAGTTTGAGAGACAATGACGGCATTGACTTGGCTTAGTGTTAAGATGACGACCCTTACAACGCCCATCCGTGCAGAAGACTATATCAAGGCTATCAATGAGGGTCTGAGCTTGTTTGAAATGCAGTCGTGTGTGTGTCGACGCATGTTTACGTTCGACGGAAAGAGCACGAACAGCGACAGAGATTGTCAGGTGAGAACTCAGACACCCATCCGATGCGCAACAGTATTGTCTCGCTGGTCGAGCAATCACTGAGAGAGCTAATCATATCAATGCTGCAGAGCTTGCTAAAGCGACGGCTTATATAGCGCTCAATTCCAGAGATGGACGCTATCGGCGTTAACCTTGATGATGCAGTGTGTCTCGCTGGGACCGAGAACGCAGAGCTTGATTGCGCTGGATTAAGGTGGTTAACGCTGAGGCTCGCACTGAAACAATGGCCGTGGAGGTCCTTAACGTGACGCAGACAGGCCAAGGCCAATCAAAGCAGAAATCAGCAGCACCGTGAAAGAAGCTAACAACGATAGCAGCCTAGAGACAAGTCGGTGCACGAGGATAACCTGCGGCGAGATAAGGAAACCCATCAAATGCTAAACGATCAGCATGGCTAATGCTGGAACGCTGACCGTCAGTCAAAATGCTGACGTCTATCATCGATGACAATGGAACGCTGATTCGACCCAAGTTGTTGATCGAGTCAGAGCGTGCGGTGCTGAGCCTGCGAGGACGACCCTATATCTGGCAAATCGAGGAAAATGGGTAGAAATGGAGCTTGCCACAACGATGAAAAATAAAAGCTCATCGCTGAAAAGGGTCCGAGTAGCTGAGCAGCAGTTTAAGATGCTGTCATTCAAAAGCGAAAGGCTGCAGATATGCAAGGACACTAAAGCAGCTATTAGATTCAATGGGCGGCAGTGAGTTTTGTGACAACATCTGTATCCAGATAAACTCTAGCTACTTCGTCAATCAGTACCATGAGAGACATCAACAACACTTATCAATACAACGCTGCCAGTCAGTGCCGTAGAAAGGTCTATGAGTCCATAGCGTCGAGGAAACAGTGGCGGAGTTGTCACCTGGGGTTATGGGCCCCAACAAAGCCGATATCTCACTACGGTTAAGAAGCAAGTGAGCAAAAGGGTTTCTATGTGGTTTCACCGACAAAGCAAGGGAAACGTTGGAGCTGACACATACGCGAGACGGTTGTCGTTCAACATCATGGCGGGTCTATCGTGAGCAGAATGGCACCAGCTGAAGAAGTCGGAGATCGATACATTCTGTTACCTCGACGGTGCTTCAGCGGCCCGTGAGAAATGCGCGTTACAAACATGATCAAATGATTGCGCTGACGGCCCGCGACGGGACGGAAAGGTGAGCGCATCTATTCTTCACTCCGATTATGGTTCAGTCGCATGCGCAGGCGCTGTCTTGGTATCAACTGCCACCCGCGAGATAACGCCGTTTGTGGTGAGCGCTAACTATGAGCCAGACTTACCGGGAACACCCACACGCGACGCCAGAGCTATGGCTTCCATAGAAAATGCCGCGCTCAAGCTAAGGCAGCGAGCTACGACGCACTCTCAGAAAGTCAAAAGAGATGCTTCCACACGTGGCTAACAGCCAGAGGATGACGAGCCTAATAAAGCAAGTGCCGAGGCAGTGTGGGAGCAGCGAAAGACTGGCTATGAGGGACCATCTGAGGACGACACCATTCTTGTATCGAGAGACGGTTCGAGAGAGAGGTTCATGATGACCCATTCCAAGCAAGCTAAAGCTTGAAATCTGAGCTATGCAGCTAACAGAAAAGAAAGTCTGCGTCCAACATCTTGACTGGTAGGACAGACTACTGGTGCATCAGTATCAATTTGAGTGCGGCTCTTCGACCTGCCGATGCCGTCTAAAACTGGGTTATCACCAGTCCACCGGACGTAAAACAAAGGAGTTTTAAACATGAGTTTGAGGCACGAGACGTGTGGTTGAAGCTGGTATCACAGACCAGAGGGGTGGTTGACAAAATATCCATGCAAGCGTACAGGGCAGGTAGCCAGAGGCAACTAAAATCACAAAGCTGAGTCCGAGCTACTGGCTGAAACGATGACAGTCTGTAAACAGCAACAGTCAGCAAGCAAAGCACTCGAGACTTGAAAGCTAGAGAGGAGCAAGTGAGAGAAGCTGGCAACAATTAGCGGACCTGCTGCTCCAATTTGACACCTGGAGACCGGAGATAGCAGCCAATCCTTGCCCAAGTTAAAAACTACGCGTAGCTTTGTGGCGTTGAAGGACGTAGGAGCGCCTGAACTCTGAGGACCTTATGAAGTTTATTGATCTAGACAAAGGTTAGACACTAGGGTGAGGACGGAAACCAGTCCTAGAAGAGAGCAGCAACTATCCAGCAGTGAAACAAGCCCTGCCTCTTTTTCAAGCTCACAGCATGCTACAAATATCACTGTTCGTTCCAGGCAATCCGACGCGGATGCTGATATTAGCGGCAGAAGATCGAGCCCTGGTCGAAGCGCTGATAAGCGTAGCAGAAAAGAGGTATTTAAAACACGTTTGTTAACTACGCACTGAGTGCAGTGAAAAGAGTTGACGAGCCGTTTCACAAAAGCAGCTCTTTCAACGGGTGTCATTAGCAAGATTTCGACTTCACTGAGATTGACACTGTTGCGAAATGTATTCTGTTTCCCATCTCATATGAACGGCTCACACAACAAGCGGTGTCACAATCGTTGCGGTTTCTGTCGGATGAACCCGGCTAACACTGTTCAAACGATGGCAGCTTGAAGAAAGACCGCCTCTTTTCACATTCACCATTGACAGAAATCTGAACAAGACACCAACGGCGGCGCGTGATGGAAGCCGGGAAAGCTCTTGCCCGTCAGCTTTCAGAAGTTTGATTGTCCGAGCGACACTCACCGATTCGCAACTGTACGCAGGCGGTGCTGACTGAGATAACATCGTGCAGCAGCAGTCTGCAAAAGATAGCAACGCTTATGAAGCGGTGCTCGTACGGTCAAATCAAGCGGAGGCGGCATTTGTTCCAACTGCTGGGCGCAGTGTGCTTCACGTATCTTCTAAATTCTACAAACTTATCGGCGTGCCCACTGCATTTGGTAAACCTGGGTCCTGATCTTTGGACAACAAATCGCAATCAACGGTCGTTGTATGATCGACAGACGTATGCCAGGTGCGTGCTCCACGCCCGGGCCGCCTTTCCTCCAGGGTAAGTTGAGTCCATTATCGCACCCATGGCTAGCCTACATCACTCGTTATAGCTTGAGAGACCGGGCAAGTCCACGAGTAGCCACCAGAATCACCCAGTGAGCTTGATTTGAAGGACGTGTCTGTTACGATGCTCGTTTTGGATATGGAAGAAGAAAGCTATCTACGTCACAAATCTAGCTCAGTCGTGATCTGTGGCGGCTAAGAAGAAGAAGAAACAACAGTGGACGGCGTTGCCTTGTACTAAAAGATGGCGTGTAGCTTCACTAGCAAATGATGTTTGCTGTTTTCAGCATTTCTTAATCTCGGTTGGCGAAAATCGAGGAATAAACTAGAAGGCGGATAATACACCGCCTATATGTGGAGGTGTGTTAAAATCGCTTGTCTAACTGAAAACGGGTTTGAAAACTTGGTTTTGATGAGAGTCGAAAACTTTTGGAAAAGCTGGGCTGACGCGCGAAATTAGCTATCAACATGTTTATTAGACACCTCTAAGACTTTGCTTGATTTTTGAAAGAACTGGAATATCGAAAGAAAGCCGTCAAATTAGCGACGGCTTTTCAGCAGTCTACTGCTTGGATGGTAGCGGCATTATGACCGCTGATAGAAAAGCAATCAGTCTCGAGTGGCGTACTCTCTGGCGGACATCAGTCAGCTACAAGAGCACGTCTAAAAGCTTCACACACTGAGGGCAGCCGGTGCAATCTATCTCTTGGCGCTTTAGACACGCTCTAAAAGGCGGATATGGCTATAAGGGTATGCTAGACCGTGTGATAAACGGATGCTAGTTGACGCTGTCACTATCAAAAAGCTAACGGGAGGAAAACGGACGTATGGGAAAAAGTAGCGCGTGATGGCACAACCCTCAAAACCCGTTGGGATCGTGATAGGAGTTCAATGTGGCAGGCAACTATAACCGTAGCGAATCAAAACCAAGCGTTTTGTTCGTATATCCAAACATTGCGGTGGTGTGATGAGACTTTGAGAACGGCGTGATTATGACGGCAAACGAGCTTATAAGATCGCTCTGTCATTCGATCTATTATCCAAGACAAGGGTATGTGCTTTATGTAAATGGTGATCCCAATGGGTGCTAATGCTAACCGTTAAAGTTGACTTTGCAAGGCTCGAAAAGAAATGCGTCCTGAAGCGGTCAAACGTGGGAAAAGTTGCGCGATTAGTCAGATTACAGCAATGCAGCCATTCATCCCGTGAGGATGGAACCTTGAGGCGCTAGCGCGGTTCGCCTTTAGCGATGGTATTAGATATCGGGACCTTATGCAAAGGCTCAATTCTATGGAGCATAGTTACAGCAAAAAGACGAAGCTACTTTCTGCAACATACCACACCGGGGACTGTAAACGTTGGGACAAGCGTGCTCAAATACTACAAGAGTGGGAGTGGTTGCACTTCGAGCTATGGGGTTACTAATGAACGACAACGATTTTTCAGAGTTCTCGCAAACTTCGTAATACGCGCCGACTGCCGTTGAAATGCAAAACTGATTATCTTTTCGGAGAACGAAAAGCCTTTCAGTCTATCCATTTGAGTGGCAGAGTGAAGATCGAAGACATGGCTGGCTCTCAGATTCTTATCATACCGTGTCGGGATAACTGTTAAATCAAGGGTCCAACAAAAAGCTGACGCTATTCTGTGAAGATAAACCGCAGGCTCAAAAATTACTTTGAGCTCCAAGTAAAACAATTCATATACATTCCTAGCCTTGACCGTCGAGACACCGAGAGCTTAAAGCAGATGCCGACGGAGCAGGGCTTTTACGTTACCTGCTTGATTTGCAGGCAACTATTGAAGTAGAAAGGAGCCTCAATTAATGGCTAAATTTAAAATCGCGATTCCATAACACTACATCGCACCGTTCGATTCAGAATGCAGACACACCACCAACTGAGAGATAAGGTATCTTGGGTTGCCAAGAGTATCAAAGAATCTGCCGAAAATGATGCAGAAGACGACGACGTGGCATACTTCGACGGCGCGACGGTGACAAAGATCATCACTTCAAAATCTCAGTGTCGCTCATTTGAGGGGCACTGTGATTCCCGACGATAAAAGCTCAAAACTGTGTCGAGAAAGAAGTACAGTAGCTGATGATGCTGTGGTTTGGGTAAAGGAAGTTGTTCCTAATGGCAAATATTACGAGGAAGGTCTTGCAGCTTTCTGAAAATCGAGTCGGAGACGGTGAAGCATCAGAGCTTGAAACAATCAAGTTCCGTTAACTGGTCAGCACACCAAGCACAGCATGCATCTGCATCACCAGCCGCAGCAGTAGCTGGGCTGGTTCGAAAACTTCTGGCCGTGGCAGCTTCTGGACCTACTGGAACACCAGTAGCCGCTTCTGAGTGCATCATCGAAACTGGCACACCGGGAATCGGTGGATAATCTAACTAAATAAAACAAGATAAGACAACTTAGAGGGTGAGGTTTTAGCTTACCTCTCTTTTCGTATTGAAGAGTAAATAAACATGGTAGTAATGTAAAACGTAATGTCATCCAGATGATTTCGGTGAATTTCAACTATTTCCGGTATCAGACAGCAACATCCACACGCATGAAGGCGGTTGGTGAACTGCAAGTAAAGGCAGTAACGCCAAAGAAAACTACTGACGAAGAAGCGTTGGGAGCTGCAAAAGCATTGGTAGAAGATGGTTTTCTAAATCAAGTTTTTGACGACAAAAAAGCCTTCAATCAAGTCTATGCGTTTGCTGGCCAGTCATCATTAGCATATGTTCTATCTCATGGAAGCCATCAAAAGGTGATTTCAGAGAATTTGAAAACCAAAACTCAAAAGCAGCCTCGATAAATATTTGAATGCCGATTTATCACGAAAAACAACAGACAAGTTAGTTATTGATGATAAAGTACGCCCTAGACCTTTCGTTTAACAACGTCTAAAAGCTCTTTTGAAATGTGGAGGACGAAGATGTTTCCAGGTTTGTTAAACCGCATTTTGGCATTGATTCTGACCGGTGAGACCTGAAGACTTCACCGTGAAGAAATGGCAGAGATATTGCGAGGTTTTCGAGAACACCATAGCTTGTCAGAAGTCGAGGACAACCATGTCGGTATGACCTTTGCCGGAAACCCCATGAGACCACAGCAAGCGATGAGCTCAAAGAAAGCAGCCTATGACATCCAGTATGACGGTGACTATATCTACCTTCATTTTGCAAGCCTACGGCATTGATCCATTCGATGTTCAAGGTAAGCACTGGAAGAAATTCAACGCTACTTTCTGGGCTACCAGAGGGCACCAAGTTCAGCAAAGTTATCAAAACTCCGAAATGGAAACCACAAAAGACGACTCAGCGGAATACAAGAGGAAATGAGCATTTCAGGTTATACTCTCCTAACGACACAATCGTTGATGAAAGACCGAAGAATTTTAGAAAAGAAAGGGAGGATAATCTATGGCGGATCGACAAAAGTCACCATCAAGGCGTTGTTCGATGGAAGGACGCTGAAGAGGTCAGCAACGTATCAAAGAGCTCACTAGAAGGTTTAAAAGGCTCAGCTGGCTAGTGAGTCTTCAAATCTGTATTGGGCGCTCAACCTTATCGGTGGTGCTATCATGCGCGTATTGGTGCCGCGCAGCGGCATGAAATCCATGGTGGGTGAGCTCAATAGTACCTTAAACAGCGTGGAAAAATGTCTGATGGGAACATCGGAACAGATTAGGATGCCTGACTGACCAGTGAACAGGTCAAAGGTGAGTTGCAGGACTTTGCGACCAAAAACCATCTATTCGGCGTCCGATATGGCAGCACCTACTCACAGTTAGCAGCGGTAGGGAACCAAAATACAACAGGAACTCGTCCGAGCTTCGGACTTTCAGCGCTCTAGACCCTCAACAAGCGCAGCAAGACCTTGACAACCAGCCAGAAATGGCTGCTAAACCTGAAAGTTCTAATGCGGGACTTTACAAGCTCCTGATGGAACAAAGCGCCTGCGGTATTGCCGCAGTTGCGAAAGAAATGGGCATGAGTACCAGATGAAATGGTCAGACTGTTCAGATGGCGAATTAAGACCGAGGACTTCTTCGATGCTATAACTAGAGCTAGTAACAACCCGGTGATTCAGTAAGATGGCAACAGAGTTTAAGACGTTGACCAAACTATCGATAGTGAAAGAGTCTATCGATGATTAAAATTGATGCCACAATTTGAAAAAACTCAATCAGTTGTTATTAAAGCGGTCGTAGGACTAACCGATGCTATTGAAAGAATGGTTTTAACGCTATTGCCGACAAGATTGGCGGTGGCTTGTCTTCACTTTGGAAAAGGTTTTTCAAACACTGGAGCTTTGGCTAATTTGCGTTTCGCAACATTCACCACGCATGATTCTATCAACAACTATTCAGCGAGATTGACGAGACAAGCTCATGCAGGGCCCTCGGTTCCGATCTTCAGACATTGCTAACGGTATCTCGCAAGCTGTGGATATCGCTACTACATCAGTTAGAAGTTTCATCAGCTCATTTTGTTAATACAGGGCTTTTCAATCGTTCAAAGCTAGCAGTGCAGATACTTCGGAACGCTCTTAAAAACTATCAGTTCATCAGTCGTGGTGAGCTCAGTGCTCACAAATGCAGTCTATCATTTCAAATAGTGCTACCAGCTCTTGGGACAGTTAACGATATCTCAAACTATTTCTAATAATATCTAGGTTTATCAGTGCAATTCACACGAATCTTAAACTGGAATCACCAACGGTATAAATGGTAGAGGGTTCATGACTTCCGAGGCCAGTATTTCTACCGTTAGTGCAGCTATGCGAAAAGGGCTGGACTTTAGGGAGGTCTCAACCATTCACAGTTCGCAGCGACGCAGCAGAGAATGGCGGAGGCGGCTAATGGTGCTAGGCATCCATCAACTATTACTCAGTTGTTTAGCGGACGGTAAATGTTATCGTCAGCGGGACCAGTATTTCAACCGCTGCCGAAAGGTATCGGGAACAGGTATTTCAGCAGCGTTCAAGGAAATTGGTGCAGCTATCAATATTGCTTTGCAAGGTTTGAAGGTCTCAATCCAGCTACATTGCTTTCATTCGGTGCATCCGCCAGCCATTGCCGCAGTCGGTATCGTTGCGGGTATCGATATCATCGTTGCATCAGTTTCGCCCTTTTGGCAGCTCAATCCCAAGGGTTTCACAAAATCCTAAATGCTATCGGTTCAGCGTTTGGGACCGTTGTCATCGATTGGTAAAGGCAGCAGAACTATCATTGAAGATCAGGACTGCGCCGGTATTGTTATAGCAGTCGGTGAAGCAACACAGGACTCGCCAAAAGCCACCCTCTATTTGAAGCTATGGCACTGCTTCCAGCACATGTAGCACCATTCATTACAGCGTTTGCAGTATGCTTGGACTCTATTTAGGAGACGCTCGCGCTACTATCAGTGCATTGTGGGTTGGTTGGTGCCGCTGGTTCTGTCAGTCAATCATTTGCTGCCGCTATCACTCCGATTGTTAATTTATCTAAAATACTATCACGGCAGTAGCTCAAATCATTACTAATGCCATCGTAATCGCTCCGGTATTTCAAATTGTATCGTCAAGTTGCTCGAGTAATCGGGCAATTCGGACCAGCAGATTACAATGGTTTTACAGCGATTGTACATATTTCAAGCAACGGCGTTTGAGTTATTATGACTTTGATTCAAGGTTGATCACAGTTGTTTAAACAATGGCAGCAGTCATTGGTCAGTGATTTCTCTGCATACAGTCGTTCAAACATTGGCGCCAATAATCAGCCCAAATATTTTCAGCGATTGTTACTGCAATATCACAAATCATACCCGTCATCACACGGCGGGTGTGGATTAGTGCGCATTCAGTGGCGACCCATCGTGTGTCAGCAGCAGGAATGTAGATTACTACCGCTGCAATGGGTATCGGTAGCGGCTATTAGTACGGCTCTTAGTGGTGTAGTACATTAGTGCTAGTGGGCTCAGCCATTGGTGCAGCCGCCCTGCAGGTATTGCTGGTGTGAGTGCCGGTCGGTCGGGACATCAATCAGCACAGCGGCTCAAATGCTATCGAAACGGTATCAAGTCAGCGTTTGGAAGAGAATTTCAAGCATAATCACATCCGCTGGGGAGTGCAATCAGTAGCGTATTGAATAGTTTTGGCTAATATGTTCAATTCAATCGTCACAGCTGCTCAAAAAGCGTTCTGGATTCAATCAGACACCAATGGTGTTGTTAGATCACTAACACTAATCTTGGGAACATAGCATCTTCCGCGGCAGTTGCCAAAGGGT
>BNJU01005915.1_pt1 | contig 76454 bp, 133 predicted proteins | sample 8539281 | NCBI WGS metagenome assembly BNJU01 (sample SAMD00202456, study PRJDB9452) | human saliva metagenome | isolation source: human saliva | place: Japan
ATAGGAGCATTCGTAGCGAGTAAAAAGCCTTCTCTTTCCAGCTCCACAATCACATCACAAACCGTATCCAAAAATAACGGTCATGACTCACCAGCAAAATCGCCCCCTTAAAGCGCTTTAATTTTTCCTCCAGCCACTCCGCCATTTCCTCATCCAAATGGTTGGTAGGCTCGTCCAAAAGCAGCAAATCCGGTTCCGTGTTTAAGGCCGCCAGAAAGAGCCAGCTGTTTCTTCTGTCCTCCGGATAAAAATCTTGCAGGGGAATAGAAATCCTCAAGCCAATCTCCTGCATAACCTTCTTTCCAAAGGCCTCTCTTTCCTGTTCTCCCATACGAAGGGCAAAATTCTCTACCAGCGCCTCCAGAATGCTCTTCTCCTCCGGAAAATGGCTTTCCTGGGTAAGGTAGCTGATTTTTAAACTCCTTCTTCGTACAATCTGCCGCTATCCAGCTCTTCTTCTCCGGCAATAACCCGAAGCAGAGTAGACTTTCCCCCACCGTTTCTTCCGATTAATGCCACCTTTTCTCCTTCTTGAATAGAGAACTGAGCATCGGAAAAATAAAACTTTATTTTGAAAGCTTTTGCTGCCTTTTTCTATATTTACAATACTTCCTGCCATAGAATCTTCCTCTTTCCTCTCCTTTTTTAAGAGATTTTTCCTTGCTATAATAGCAAAAGGTACCGCTAAAATATCAATGCACTGATGGAACTATAGTAGTAAGTGAGTATGCAAAAGAGAAACTTTCCTCTTAAAAATCCATCTAAGCCTACAACGGCAAAAAGCAAGAAAAGGGAAGTGCCGAACATGTATAAGTCCGGTAAGAAGCCTAAGTTTTCTACGCCTTGCATTACTCAGCGTAAAGAAAGGAGCAGCATGTCTATTCGTCAATTCATTTTCCCCAAAGAAAAAACCAAGAATCTTCGTTTCTATGATGTTATCATCATTACCTTGATTTTATTCGGAGAATTTATTATTCGCTCCAATCAGCTATTTCTGGACAGCCTAAATGCTGTAAAGTCTGCTATGTTTTACGCTTTCCCCCTCTCCCCCATCCTTCTTAGCCAAACTACGGAAAGCATTACGGAAACGGTAGCGGAAACCGTGGATACCGCCACTGAAGGAGTAGCTTATTCCAGCAACCTGCAATTCCAGTTCTTTATGCTGCTTTTGGTTTTTCTGTATCTGATTGTTCGTAACTTTGATTTTAAACAAATCCCCTTCCGCTTTAAGCTCTCCGTGATTCCCTGGTACTTTGTATTGCTTGCGATTATGGGACTAAGTGCAGACGTTCTTTACCTTCTCTTTGATAACGGCTATAACTACTTCACCAAGGAAGTTCTCCTTTCCATGGATTTCTTTGAGTTATTTCGGAAAATAGCCGCCTTAAGCCCCGTTGCCATTATCTATGCTTTATTAAATGCCTTCTATGAAGAATTCTTCTTTTTGGGCTTACTGGGCACCGTAGACCAAAAGTACAAATGGCAAACCCTGCTTTATTCCACGATTATTCGTATTTCCTTCCACACATATCAGGGTATGACCTCCGCTATTATTATCGGTGTGGTATTCGGACTTTTGTACTATTACTTCTATACCTATAGAATCAAAAATCTCTTACCGGTGGTACTGGTACACTCCATGGCAGATATGTTCGGTTCAGGATTTGTGTATCTGTTTGCAAGGTTTTTAGAAAAATAGAAATTTGTAAACATCTTTCCTTTAATTTTCATCTTGACATATATTAATCCTAGCTATACAACAACAGTAGATGAAGAGAAAAGACTTGAGAATCAAAGGAAAAGAGGCAAAAGGTAACTCATATATGAATACAAAAGGAGAATACTATGCCTACAATTTCTATGTTTTATGGAATCATTATCAGAATGTATAACAATGGAGAACATAATCCTCCACATTTTCATGCCAGCTATCAGGGTTATTATGCTACTTTTCCCTTAATGGAGACTTAATGGAAGGAGAAATGCCTAAGGCACAATGTAAATTAATCAATGCTTGGGCAGAAATTCATAAAGATGAGCTCCTCGCGAACTGGAACTTAGCAATTGAAGAGCAACCCTTGTATAAAATTGCCCCTTTAAAATAGGAGAATTGAAATGAATCTTCCCAAATGGATTGTCACAGATGTGAAAGCTTCCAAAAACTATGAATTACACCTTTCTTTTGCCAATGGAAAAAAGGGTGTTTTCAACTTTCTTTCAGAACTTCAAAAACCTATTTATCAACGATTAAAAGATTTGGATTTTTTTCTTACCGCTCATGTAGAAGACGGTACTGTGGTCTGGAATGACGAGCTTGATATTGCCCCGGAATATCTTTACGAAAATTCTTAGTCTTAAACGGCATCCTCCAAGATGGAAAGATGCTGTTTTAATATACTATTTACTTATTTAGTGCGTTTTTCTCATATATTCTATCGCGTACATTTTGCATTGTTCGCCTTTCATCTGAATAATCATAGTACTTCGGTGGGGCGAAACCATTTCTCGGTAAATACCAAAGATCTATTGCATACAATACGCCCCTACATCATCTTGATCTATAAGAACTTCCACATTAGGAATCTCCTCTATTAAATATCTCCTATCGTCAGAATTAATAACTATCAGCTCCTCCTCAAATTTTTCCTGAATTAATTAAATATACTTTAAACCAATCACCAATAAAAAGATATGGAATCGGCTCTAAGGCATGCTTAGACCATCTCAAAATGAACCTCTAAGTCGTGGGATACATCGTGGGATACACGAAGCGAAAAACGGGTAAAAATCTCCCCTTTTCGGTAAAATTACATTACCGAAAAGTAAGCAAAAACCCTAGGTTTCAAGCCACTTTAGGCTTAATTCCTAGGGTTTCTTGAGTAACAGGGGATGAGGGATTCGAACCCCATCGGCGGTTTTGGAGACCGTTGCTCTACCATTGAACTAATCCCCTCTGCTTTAAAAAAGCAACGGTATGATTCTATGCTATTTTTGAAGATTGTCAATGCCTCTCTTATATTTTTTTACCGGAATCAAGCTAATGTCTCTTTTTTTCCCTGTGTGGGCGCATGATAAGCCGGTAAGAGAATCCTTTTAAAGCCCAGTCGAATGGCTTCTTCGATTCTTGACTCACTATAGCTTTACTCCACGAATTTCTCCGGATAATCCTACCTCTCAAAGACCATGGTGTCCTCCCGGAATAGGAAGGTTTCTGTAACTGGAAACCAAAGCCAAAAGCACCGCCAAATCAATGGAAGGCTCAGAAATCTTTAAGCCCCCTGCAATATTGATATAGGCATCGAATTTAGAGCACTCAATGCCTAAGCGCCTTTCCATTACCGCAAAGAGCATATGCAAACGATTATAATCCATACCGTTTGCGGTTCTTCTGGGAAGGCCGAAATTGGTAGGCACCAAAAGCGCCTGGTTTCCATAAGAATCGGTCTGGTGCCTTCCAGGCCGCAGGCCACTATAGAGCCTGAGCAGTCCAGAGCACGGCCAGCCAAAAGTAAGGCGGAGGGATTTTCCACCTCGCATAGCCCCTTTTCTTCCATCGTGAAAACGGCAATTTCATTGGTGGAACCAAAACGATTCTTTTGTCCGTGCAGAATTCGTAGCTGACTGTTCTGCTCTCCCTCGAAATACAAAACCACATCCACCATATGCTCTAAAATCTTCGGGCCGGCAACATTTCCATCCTTGGTAACATGACCTATCACAGCAATGGTAATCCCTCGCTCCTTGGCAAGGCGAAGTAAGAAGGAGGTACACTCTCGCACCTGACTGACGGAACCGGGAGAGGCTGTCACCTCTTCCAAAAACATGGTTTGGATGGAGTCAATCACTGAAAAATCAATCTCCCTTTCCTCCACCACCTCTAAGAGCTGATTTAAATTACTTTCGGACAGGAAATAAAGCTCTCCTTCCACTTCTCCCATGCGATTGGCTCTAAGCTTAATCTGCTTTAGGGATTCCTCACCGGAGACATAGAGAACTCTCTTTCCTCCCTTGGAAGCCAGGTGCAGGCTTACAGAGAGGAAAATGGTGGATTTTCCGATTCCCGGATCTCCTCCTAATAAAACGAGGGAGCCGGCCACCAGGCCACCTCCCAATACTCTATCCAGCTCTCCGAAGCCGGTGGAAATACGATCTTCCCTTATCTAAAGGGATTTCCTCCAGCTTTTTCGCCTCTGCCTTCTTCAGGGGAAGCATAGTTCCTGCTCCCCCCGGTCTTTTTTTACTTTCTTTTGGAGCCTCCACCATGGAATTCCAGGCCTTACAGGAAGGACACTGTCCCAACCATTTGATGGTCTCATACCCACATTCCTTACAGAAAAAAAGATTTAAACTTTTTGGCATTCTTCCTTCCTTTTTCTAATGCTGGTCTTTAATTTCTCTCCGGTTCTGTCCATTTTCACGGTAACCAAAGAGCCCTGAGGAATCTCTCCCTCTAAAATGGCTTCAGACAGTAAATCCTCCACCTGAGTTTGGATGGTTCTCTTTAAAGGTCTTGCACCAAACTTGGGATCATAGCCCTTTTCCACCAGGAAGTCCTTCGCCCCCTTATCTAAACGTAAGCCAAGATCCAGTTCTCCCTTTGCTCTCTTATACAGCTGAGACAGAAGGATATCCAAAATCTTGGACATATCCTCCTTACTAATGGGCCTAAAGACAATGATTTCATCAATACGATTTAAAAACTCCGGTCTGAACAGATTTTTCAGCTCTTCCAGTACCTTATTCTTCATATATTGATAATCTTTATCCAGCTGTCCGGGAGTGGTTTCAAAGCCCTAACTTTTTCGGGCTAATAATCTGCTCCGCCCCTGCATTGGAGGTCATGATAATGATGGTATTCTTAAAGAAACCTTTCGTCCCTGAGAATCGGTAATATGGCCGTCATCAAGCACCTGTAAAAGAATGTTCAACACATCCGGATGGGCCTTCTCAATCTCATCAAAGAGAATGACGGAGTAGGGATTTCTTCTCACCTTCTCGGAAAGCTGTCCCCCCTCATCATAGCCCACATATCCGGGAGGGGAACCAATCATCTTGGAAACACTGTATTTTCTCCATATACTCCGACATATCTACACGAATAAGGTTTTGTTCGAGCCGAAAAATCACCTCGCAATAGCTTTGGACAGCTCTGTCTTTTCCCACTCCGGTGGGTCCCAGAAACATAAAAGGAACCGATGGGGTCGCTTAGGATCCTTTAAGCCTACACGTCCCTCTTGATAGCTTGAGCAAACAGCCTTTCACCGCCTCATTTCTGATCCAATCACTCTTTCGTGAAGAAGATTTTCAAGATTCTTCAATCTTTCCGTCTCGGTTTCTTCCAGCTTCTTGGTAGGAATCTTGGTCCAGTCTGAGACCACCTGAGCAATATCCGACTCCTAACATGAAGACGATTCTCTTCCCTTTCTCCTTCTTCCAAAGCTCCAGTTCCTTGCTCAGACGCTTTCCTCTTTTCTGTTCCTGTTTTCTCTTAATCTGAGAAGCTGCTTCAAAAGTCTTCCCTACGAATGCAATCTTCCTTTTCCTCTTCAAACTCTGCAATCTGGGCTCTTAATTTCTTGATGTCTGTAGGCTCTCCACTGTTTTCAAAATGCGGATTTTGGAGCAGCCTCATCAATTAAATCAATAGCTTTATCCGGCAAATATCGATCGTTAATATAGCGGGCACTAAGCTTTCACCGCCGCCAGAATAGCTTCTTCTTCAATCACTACCTGATGATGCTCTTCGTAACGCTCTTTGATGCCTGTCAGAATCTTGATGCTTTCTTCTTCCGTTGGTTCTTCAATGGTGATCGGCTGAAAAGCGTCTTTCCAGTGCCGCATCCTTTTTCGATGTGCTTTCTATACTCCTCCAGAGTGGTTGCACCGATAATCTGCGCTCTCCCTGGCCAGAGCAGGCTTTTAAAAATATTGGCGGCATCCAGTGCTCCCTCAGCACCTCCCGCTCCGATGATGGTATGAATCTCATCAATAAAAAAAGCACCTCACCGTCTGTTCTTGCCTCTTGAATAACCTTCTTTGATCCTCTCCTCGAACTCTCCCACGGTATTTGGAGCCTGCCACCATAGCGGACAAGTCCAAAGGTTAAGAAACGCTTTCTTCAGAATACTGTCCGGAACATCCTTTGCTACAATCTTATTGGCCAGGCCTTCCACCACAGCAGTCTTTCCCTACCCCCGGTTCTCCCTACAAGGCAAGGATTATTCTTGGTTCTTCTGGACAGAATCTGAATCATTCGCATAATTTCCTGTCCGCGACCAACCACTGGATCCAACTTTTCCTTCCTTTGCAAGAGCGGTAAGATCCCGGGAATACTGATCCAGAGTTGGAGTTTGTACGGATCGTACTTCCTTCTCTCTATTGTTACTCTCTTCCACCAGGTTATCTCTTCCAATGGCGGAATTCAACTGGGTATAAATCTTCTGCATGGAAACACCCAAAGTTGAAATAATCAGGGATGCTACACAGTTTCCATCCTTTAATATCGCCATTAATAAAGATGTTCTGTTCCCACCAGACGGGACTGTCCCTTCTCTGGCTTCCTCATCGCCTGCTCCAGAACTCTCTTGGCAGATGGGCGTATAACCGCTGGGGATCTGCTAAAGGAAACACCGCTTTCTCCGCTCACCATAAACTTGGCAATCATATCTGCAATCTTTTATCTTCCGTAACACCATTTGGCCTTTAAAACCTTTCCTGCAACGGCTGTGCCTTCCCGTACAAGACCTCAGAGGATATGCTCTGTTCCAATATACTGATGATGACACTCTTCAGCCACCTCTATGGCAAGTTGTAAAGACCTTTGCGCCTGTATCGTAAACTGATTCATCTTCTCCACCCTTATCCTTTTCTATACAATACTGTATCTGCTTTTATAGTCTCTAAAAGCAGTCTTGTCCAGTTAAAACTTTTCTGATTTGAATCTAAATATTTTATCATGATAGCAAAGCTTTTTGAATAATCTGTGAAGAGTCCTATAAGAAAATATGGGAAAGAGTCTATTAAGAAAATATTTTTTTAGTGAGTCCTTTGGGAAGATATTAAAAAAAGCCCTTTAAGGAAATCAAATGTCTCGGAACTTTGACACCTAACATAACATAAACAGTATCGAGAGGCTTGAAAAAGCCTCTATTTTTACGCAATCAATAGTTCTATATATTGCGTCTTATTGCGTACTGTGGTATAATATAATTCATTTTTAAGGAGGTGCCTATGAGACTTAGAGCCACTAAATCTGCTCACTCAGTTTCTTACTCTGTTATTAAATCTGCTTATATCAATAAAAAAACGTACGACTGTAACCGTTGAAAAACTAGGGAAACGAAAAAGAAATCTGTAAAAAAAGTATGGTGTTTCTGATGCTCTTGCATGGGCTAAAAGAATACGTCGCCAATTTAAATAAGAATGCCGAAAGGAATAAACCTATTGATATCTCGTTTGATCCCTCAATTCCCCTCACTCAGAACGATCAGAGGCTCTTCAATGGAGGCTATCTTTTCCTACAGGATATTTATTTTCAGTTGGGGTTTGATAAAGATTTTGCAAAGCTATTGCCAGAAAGCATGGATTTAAGTACAACCTCAATTCAATTCTTTCAAGGCTGCTCTATACAAGAATCCTTTATCCTTCTTCAAAACTGTCTTCTTTCGCGCTTTCTTCAAGATTCATAGAAAAGCCGGATTTTTCTCTTGAAGATATTTACCGTTCTCTATCCATCATTAATGAAGAGTCGGATTACATTCAGTCCACACTTTATCGGAACAGCTTAAAGATTTCAAAAGAAAAAAACCGGGTGATTTTACTATGACTGCACCAACTACTTTTTGAGCTTGAGCAAGCAGATGGATTAAAACAGTATGGAGCTTCTAAAAGAAAACCAGCCTCTTCCCATTGTTCAGATGGGACTTTTTATGGACAGTGATGGTATTCCTCTTGCCTTCAGTGTCAATCCCGGAAATACCAATGAACAAACGACAATGGTTCCTTTGGAAAAAAAACTTCTTGAAGATTTTTCCTTGTCTAGACTGGTCGTATGTACGGATGGAGGGCTTTCCGCATTATCCAACCGTAGAATATAACTCAAGGGGAATCGTGGTTTTATCACAACACAATCCATAAAAAAGTTAAAGGTTTTTCTGAAAAGAATGGTGTCTCGATTCTAAAGACTGGCGTCTAAAAGGCAGTATGCAAAAGTATAACATTTCCGAACTGGACGAAGAAAAAGACAGAGAAAAAATCTTTTACAAAGAACGGTGGATAAATGAAAATGGACTTGAACAACATCTGATTGTATCCTATTCCATCAAATACAGGGATTATCTAAGGTACGTTCGGAGCGGACAAATCAGCCGTGCCCAAAACCTTATTACCAATAATCCCAAAAAATAGACCACAACCGCCAAACCGATTTCAAACGGTTTTGTTAAAAACAGTGTCACGCCGGAGGAGAGCTGGCTGAGCAGAGCTTTTTAGAACTCAATGAAGATGTCATCCGAAAAAGAAGAACAGTATGACGGTTTCTGCGCTGTATGCACTAACTTGGAAGATGATGCTTCAGCTATCATTGAAGTAAACAAACAACGCTGGCAAATCGAGGAATGCTTTCGCATTATGAAAAGTGAATTCAAAAGCACGACCGGTATACCTTCACAGAGATGATAGGATTAAAGGCACACTTTATGATTTGCTTTCCTTTCATTAATTCTCTACAGATACCTGGATAAACAACTGGGAAGCAAAGTATTCATGCGAAAAACTGTTACGTGGTCTAAAAAGATATGAACTTTCTAAAGATTGAAGGCAGAGGATTTATCCGACATATGCAAAAACAAATTTACAGACGATCTAGAAAAAGCCTTTGGAATTAATACTTCTATGCAGATCGTCACTATAGAAAAATGAAATATTTGCCATCAGACTAAAAGAATAAAAAAATCTGTACGCATCTGATAACAAAGAAAAAGCTCTGTAAACCGCTGAGTTTCAACGATTTATAGGGCTTTTTACTATATGAACTATCAAAGTCGGGATGATAGCAAAAGCTTTTGAATAATCTGTGAAGAGTCCTATAAGAAAATATGGGGAAAGAGTCCTATTAAGAAAATATTTTTAGTAGTCCTTTGGGAAGATATTAAAAAGCCCTTTAAGAAATCAAATGTCTCAAAGAGAATTCCCACGTATTGTGAGGGATACTCGTTATAAATAAAAATTTTATGCAGTAAAGGTCTGAAACTTGGGTATGCTCTTGCTAAGTTTGGCACAGAGGCGCTTGAAACAAAAATTAATCCCCTTAGATTCATCGTTAGTACGCCCGGCTTACATGACCCGGTTTTCAGACCTTTACTGCATAAATATTTACAATATTATATTTTAAAATCTTTTCCTATCCTTTTTAAAATTCTTTCTTTTATAGTTCTTCAATTTCAGTTCGACTTCTCTGGTTTTGCTCCAAAGACTTCGCCTTTTCATCCTGCTCTTTTTCTGCCAATCTCTTCTTATCCTCGGAAGACAAAGAAATCGCTCTGGTTGCTCCTAAATCCGCATCCTCAATATCGATCCGATTTCAAGATCACTATGCACATTGGGGCGACGACCTATAAAGCTTTGTTCTTCCTCTTCTTCCTCTTCAGAGCTTTTTCCTCCATGGGAAATTCTTCTTTCAGAAAAATCTTTCTACATTTGGACGGCTTTCCTTTCGTTCTCTCCAGAGTTTTCTTTTTGGAAAGCAATTAATTTCTTTAATCTGCCACGAGTCTGCCATAAGAATATGGACAGGGCTGCAAGCAATAAAAGCAATTAAGGCAAATACTATGGTTAAAATAGTTTGGACATTATATTTACCTACTAAGGTATCGTACTGCTGTAAAAGCGCGGGATAGCTTTCCGCATTCTTTTCTGTTCCGCCTCCAGCGGATCGGAAATATCGCTGAATCGTCTTTTCCTTTACATCATAGCGGTAAAAATGCAGGTCTCCGGAATCATTCATACCATAGACAATGATGTACTGATGCTCTGTATCCGCCTTCCAAACCCAGCCCTTTACCTGATGGCCGTCAACATCAATGGTGCTCTCCCAAAATCCTTCCGGAATCCTTACATCGGAGCCGGGATTCATAATGGTAATACTCTTGTCTTTTGCAGTAAGTTTTACGCCTTCATTGGTAGTCTCTGCAGCTTCACTTTCTTCTTCAGAGATTGTGCTTTCCCATCAGTAGTCTCACTGCTTATTTCCTCTGCAACAATATTTACCACCCTTTCCCCATAGGGTAGATTTAAGAGACTTTCATCTCTGTGTAAATTTCCTGTTTTTCTACCGTAATACTGGACTGTCCTGCTGTAGCTGCCTTAAATTTCAAAGTAAAGGCTAAAGTATTGGCTACAGAATTATCACCTGTACCATGAACTCTAAGGGTTCCGGCTCCTCCATCCGTATCCGTTCCGCTAACAAACTGAAGAGCATTACTGTCATAACGTAGTGTAATGTCTACTCTGGCTAAGAGCTATCACTCTTCACCTTCATATTGACCGTAATTTTCTTCTCCTACTTTACCGCTGGGATCGGAAAAAGCTTAGCTGTCCGTCTGCAGCAAAAACCGCCATGGAGAAAAGGATACTGAGCGAGGCGGGTATATAGTATATATTGATGATTTCATCTTCATTTCCTCAAATTCCTCTGATTCAGTCTTTTCATCCTCTGACAGTACCCGAAGCATTGCTTGACACATTCCGCTATATTTTTACTGAAAGAAGAGAATTCTTTCAAGACTTTTTAAACAAGAGGACTCTTGCAATCTCACTACCCTCTACACCACTTTCCGTCTTTCCCGCTGTGCTGTTGCTGTTTCCATTTCCACTTGTGGTATTTCCGCCAGCTTTTTCTTCCACTTCCTGCACTAGCTCCGGAAGAGTTTCACCATCCTTCCTTGTGGGCTTCTCATCCCCTGTTGGGATTGGCTCTCTTTGTCCCGGCATATCTTTGTATACGGAATAGAAAAACCAAAGCCTTACTCTTTCATGATCCTTATTGTAGGCGAGAGGACTAACTTCGCTCCCCTCTTCCGCAGCCCCTTGCACATTGGTCATGTACTGGTGCTTAAAAGATTTGCTCCCTGAGACATTCCATTTTTCAAGTATAAAGTATTCTGTCCGGCATTCATGTAATTTTTCCGTAAAAACAGTGCACCTCCTACAATGGATTTCTCTCTGCTGTTCCAGGGACATATAGCTTCCACTTTGTAGCATACCAAATGCCTCGCTCAATGGCCCCCATCTTACCGTCTTGATAGGCACCGATATTGAAATAGTTGGCCAGTAGCTACTACCGGAAATAGAGCCGCTGCTTCCCTTACCCTGCTCCTGCAAAAATCGTCGGAAGCCAGTACATGAGGATTTTGCTTGGATTGTTCTGCCGCCTTCATGATGATGCCCACATAGTCCACGCCACCCTTATTACCACTATTGCTACTGCTATCTGTACTTACCGATGTTTCTGGAAGGAATTTTCTGTTCCTTCTGATAAAGAAAGATTACTTCGGGCCCTTCATTGGAAATCACTACCATTTCCGTTGAAGACTGTCGGAAGAAGACTTCCGTTTCCACTATTTCCTGTATTTCCACCAGCTTGATTGCCACTGTCCATAAAAGCTGCCCTTTAGCATAGATTCCAAGCCATCTCTAGTTTGCTCTTCCGGATTATAGGGTATGAATCAGGAATTGGAAAAATGTAAGACTCATCAAAAATTTCTGGGGTCCCATATAGTAAGCGGTTAATTGTCTGGGCCACCACCCAGGTAGGGACCGTCAAATCCCTATCCATGTGCCGGTATTCCAATCATATTTTCCCTGATCCGTAGACTTCCAAGAAGAAATGGCATTCTTATCCACTAGACTTCCTGTTCCTTCCATTTCCCCGTCTAAAAACTCTCTGCCAATCCAAACCGGTGTGCATAGCTTTAAACTGCCAAGCAGGAAACTCAGCATGTAACGCTCTAAGACTATCTTTGTAGCTTTCCGGAAAGCCCTGTTGATTCAAAAGCATTTTTCAAAAAGCCTCATCCCTTTGATACTGTACAGAGAACTTTACAAAATCAGAACGAATGTATCCGCTTCCTCCCTGATAACTAACAGGATACCAGCTTTCCCCGGAAGAAATTTTTACCAAATCTCAACCTTAACCGCTTGTATTGGAATAAAGGTTCGTCACCTTTTTACTGTTTTTATTGGCTTCAGCTCTTACATTAACCATACTGCCCTATAATCACGGCATCCTTTTCTGCTGCAAAAAGCTTGGGCAGTAAAAATACTACTCAGATTAATCCTAAACTTATTAAATGTTTCCAACTGCTCTTTTTCATTTTCTCCCTGCCCTTTACTTCAAAGAAAGCCATTGGTATATAGCTCCTTCATCCATCAGGAAAAATCCCTGTCTTTATACATCTGCAATTCTATACAAAATTATAAAAGATTAAAAATAATTTTTTCAATGAAGATTTTTCTTGCATCATTTTAATTTTTATTTCCTTCCGTCAATGCTTCTTGAAGTATTCAGACAAATGACAAAAGAATCGTAATGAACGAGGCTAGCAGCAGAGAGATGCATCCCTTCTAGGATAGCTTTTGGAACGGGACACGCTCTCGCTAACCTCGCCACGTAACGGCTCTAAGCTTTTACAAAACAAACGCTTTCAGAGCCGACAGACTCAGGTGTCATATCAAAAGCTATCCTAGAAAGAGATAAGTCTGATTCTCCTCTGCTTATAGACTCTAAAAATAAAAGGTGAGGAAACAAAAAGAACTGTAAAAATCAAATTAATAAAGCGATTTTTCGGCAATATAGGTCTGAATGCGGGGTAGTCTGAGCCCATCGGTACTTACTGAAAGCGAGGCTAAGCGAAGCTTGAAGTTAGCTACTGTTATGTGGCGAGGCTGGCGAAGCGTGCCCGTTTCAGACCTATATTACTGAAAAATCATTTGACTTTACAGTCTCTTCGATTGTTTTTGTTCTTCTACCTCATCTTTCACCAGGTAGGCTTTGTTTTCTTTGTCTGCGCTCTTTGGTGCAATGCCGGTTTCTGGGCATCTCTGTACTGGAAGAAGTCCTTGGCTACCTGAGGGAATAATGCATAAGACAATACATCCTCCGGCTGCTGCATCCACTCCTTACACTCTTCCTTAAACTGCTCAAGCTGTGGTGGAATGTGGTCTGCAGGGCGATCTGTCATCTGCTTCTCTCCTTTTAAGACCTTCTTCAGCTTTTCTTCATCCATAGGCTTTACGGTTCTGCCGAACTCTCCTGCAACCAACTTGTAAGACTCCTTGGGAACCATCTTATACCGCTCTCCGGTAATCACATTCATTACCGCCTGGGTTCCTACAATCTGAGAAGAAGGGGTAACCAATGGCGGCTCTCCAAAGTCCTTACGCACTCTTGGAACCTCCTCCAAAACCTCCTGAAGCTTCTCGTCCTTTTCCAGCCTGATGTAGCTGGGAAATCAGATTAGATAACATTCCTCCGGGAACCTGATATTTTAAGGCCTTGATATCTACGCCCAATACCTTTGTGGAAAGGAGACCTGACTTGATACATTCCTCCCGGTATGGCTGAAAATAATTAGAAATCTCAATAAGCTTATCCAAATCAATGCCGGTGTCATACTCTGTTCCCTGTAAAGCGGCTACCATAACCTCTGTGGAAGGCTGGGAAGTTCCCATAGCCAAGGGAGTGGATGCGGTATCAATGATATCCGCTCCTGCTTCAATAGCCTTTAAATAGGTCATGGAAGCCATACCGGAGGTATAGTGGGTATGCATTTCGATAGGAAGAGGTTCCTCTCTTTAAAAGCCCCAACCAGTTCTGTTGCCTCCTTAGGGAAAGAAGCAGTCCAGCCATATCCTTAATGCAAAGGAATCCGCACTAGAGCTCTCCATCCCTTGCCAGGTTCTCCCAGTATTCCAAGGTATAGGCATCTCCCAGCGTATAGCAAAGGGCAATCTGGGCATGTCCCCCTTCTTTTCTGGTAGCCTTTACGGCAGTTTCCAGATTTCGAATATCATTTAAGCAGTCGAAGATACGAATAATATCAATACCGTTTGCAACAGATTTTTCTACAAAGTACTCCACCACATCATCTGCATAGTGATTGTAGCCTAAGATATTCTGTCCGCGGAACAGCATTTGCAACTTCGTATTCTTAAAATGTCTTTTCAACATCCGAAGTCTTTCCCAGGGATCTTCCTTTAGGAAACGAAGGCAGGCATCAAAGGTTGCTCCTCCCCAACATTCCACCGCATGGTATCCTACCTGATCCATCTTGTCCAAAATAGGCTCCATCAATTCACTGGGCATTCTTGTGGCAATCAAGGACTGGTGCGCATCTCTCAGCACGGTCTCCGTAATCTTAACTTTTGCCATATTTTCCCCTTTCTATTTCACTCCAAACACAGCCATAAAGATTCCTGCTGCAACCGCTGTTCCGATAACACCTGCCACATTGGGTCCCATGGCATGCATTAAAAGGAAGTTGGTCGGATCTGATTCCGCTCCCACCTTTTGGGATACTCTTGCCGCCATAGGTACTGCGGAAACGCCAGCAGAACCGATTAACGGATTAATCTTCTTTCCGGAAGCATAGTACATCACTTTTCCAAGAAGTACTCCTGCCGCTGTTCCGAAGGCAAAGGCTACCAGTCCCAAGAAAACAATCTTTAAGGTATTTACATTTAAAAAGGCTTCTGCGGAGGTGGTTGCCCCAACAGAGGTTCCCAGTAAAATAACCACAATATACATCATGGCATTTGCCGCAGTGTCCGTTAACTGCTTTACTACGCCGGATTCTTTTAAACAGATTTCCCAGCATCAGCATTCCCACAAGTGGTGCTGTGGTGGGTAAAATCAACAAACCACAATGGTTACCACAATGGGGAAAAAGAATTTTTCCAGCTTGAAACCGGTCTTAACTGCTCCATCTTGCACATCCGCTCTTCCTTCGTGGTTAAAGCCCGCATGATAGGGTGGCTGAATGATGGGTACCAAAGACATATAGCTGCATGCCGCAACCGCTATAGGTCCCAGCAATGCCGTCTGTCCCAGCTTGTTGCAAAAGGAAGATGGAGGTAGGACCGTCCGCTCCCTCCGATGATAGAGATAGCTGCCGCTGCCCGCTCCGTTAAAAGCCAAGAAAAATAGCAATAAAGTAGCTGCATAAATACCGAACTGAGCCGCCGCCCCCAGTAAGAAGCTGATAGGATTGGCTATCAGAGGGAGAAGTCCGTCTGGGCTCCCACGCCCAGGAAAAATCAAAAGACAGTAAAATGGTCCATTCATCTAAACGGAAGAAATACCATAAAAGTCCCCGGTTCCATTGATGGACTTTTTCCGGGACTTAACATAATATCCGGATAGATATTTACCAAAGCATTCGAAAAGCAATAGGATTTACCATCAATAGGGGCTCAAAGCCCTTGGCAATTCCCAAATACAGGAAAACCAGGGCAACAAAAATCATCAGGTAATTTCCGGGAGTCAGATGAAAGAAGGCCGTTTGCTGTAGTAGATTGGATAAGGTCTCTACTATATTCATGAAAATATCCTCCTATCCTAACTTTATGCGTTTAAGCTGGCCAATTTCGCACCGGATTCTACGCTGTCTCCCACCTTTACATTAATGCTTGCTACAACACCATCCTGGGGAGCTACAATATCATTTTCCATCTTCATGGCTTCCAGTACCAAAAGTACATCTCCCGCCTTTACGCTATCCCCTTCCTTTGCCTTTACTGCAAGGATCTTTCCGGGCATAGGAGCGGATACTGCCACATTGCCTTCCTTGGCAGCTGCTTGGGGAGCGGAGGCTACAGGAGCAGAAAGCTACGGGAGCGGACTTCTCCACTGCCTTTGGTGCGAAACAACACCGCCGTTTTTCTCCTCTACTGTTACATCATAAGCTACACCGTTTACTGTAATTGTATACTGCTTCATAATCTCTCCTTATCTCCGTCTTCTAATCGAACGAACCACCAGGCCGTTGTTTAATTCCTTGGCATCCTTGAAAGGATTTTTCCACCACCTGCTCTGCTTCATAAGCTTCAATGGCTGCCATCATAATAATGTTTAAAACATCCTCGAGAATCCCCTCTTCTTTTTCCAAGATAGGAACCACTCTTTTCGAACCTGTTTTTCCACTACCTTCGCTGTAGGAGCAGGCATCTTTCTCTTGGCCTTCTTCTCCTTATGCTTTTTCTTCCCAAAGGTGGATGTACTTTAAAGAGGCTGATAATCCAGGCAATGAAAATGAGGACTGCAAAAACCATTCCCATTCCCACCAATAAATTTTGTCCTGCGGAAGCCATTTTTTCTCCCATGCTGTACTCCGGAACAAAACTCATGGAGGTAAATTCGCTAGAGTCCGCCTTTTAAGGAAGCATCAAAAATCCAAGGCCCTTTTTCAAACTGTGCTACAAGGTGGAACTTATATTCTCCCTCCTCTTTTGTAACGATACTGTTCTTAACTTCCTGAAATTCTCCCAGCTCCTTACGATTGTTTTTAAAGTTCGTTAAGGCATTATACAGTACCTCATCCTTGAAAGCATAAGCCTCTTCAATGCTATTTTCCAGGCTGTCCTCATCCTGACTTACAATCCCTGTAAAGAACTGCTCTATGCTTCCCTCCAAGCTCTCTATTTCCATAGGGTCCATAAATTCCGCATGTATTTCTTCTTTTGCACAGGAGTAAAAAGAAGGAAAGAAGCAAAGGTCCATAGGAGGAATAGTTTATTTATCTTCTTCATCTTTCCCTCCTAGTTGCTTCCAAATTTTTTATGAAAATCAAAGTTAGCCTTTCCGTATAAGATTTCAAAGGCAGAAATAATTCTTTGACGGCTTTCCTCCGGTAAAATCAAATCATCTACATAGCTCTCTTTCGCTGCCGCTAAGGCAGAAGACTTTCCTCTAAAAATCTCTTGCTTTCCTCTTCTCTCTCGGAGGCAGACTTCTCAGGGTACAAAATATCCGCAGCATGTTTTGCATCCATAATGAAATCTCGGACTCGGGATAAGCATACACCAGGTCAACACCCAAGCCCTTACTTCCCAGAGCTACTCCCGCAGAGCCGATAGCCTTCTTCACAAGGCTCACCATAGGCACGGAAGCATTTCCGTAAAGAGAAAAGCAGACTTGCCATAGCCTTTCGCCATATGCTTTTCATTGCAAGAGCAGTTTTTCAAAAGCCGGGCACATCACAAAGGGTAAGAATAGGAATAGAATAGCTATTACAGAAGCGAAGAAACCGGTCCATCTTCTCCACAGCCTTCCAGTGTAAGGGCTCTCCATTGGTAGCCACCGCTCCCACTGTCTGCCCGTTTAAAGAAATAAAAGCAGTAACCGCTCCCTCTCCAAACTGAGATTTTACTTCAAAGATTCTTCCCTCATCGGAAAAGGATTTCCAAAGCTTCCTTCGAGCCAATGTAAAGAATCCCTCCACACTACGGTTTAGGCTATCTTCCACATCTTCCTGATAAGCGGCATCTTCATTGTTCGCCGGTAAGAAAGCAAAAGCCTTTTTGAATTTCTGCAAAGATTTCCTCTTCCGTACCGTAAAAATCAATATTTCCCTGCTTAGCCTGGGCCTCCGCCTTAGCAAAAAGCCTCATCCTTATTTCCCTCTACGCCGTCAGGAGCGGTAAGGAAGAGTCTTGCCTCCTCCTTTTCCATAAAGGAAAAATCGGAAAGAGAAGGAAGAATGGCAAGTCCTCCTCCTACCTGTCCAAAAATGACGGTATATTGGGGAATCAAGCCCTTTGCCTTTGCCTTCTTCTCGTAAATGGTAGAAAGAGCAAAAATGGCATCTGTAGCCTCAGGAATACGAAGTCCGCTGGAATCCAGTAATTCCACCACAGGACAGCCCATTTTCATCGCCGTATCATAGAGATTTGCAATCTTCTTTCCATGCATCTCTCCAATACTTCCGGAGAGTACTCTCTGTCTTGTGCATAAATATATACCGGCTTTTCCGGAAATACTTCCATAACCATCAAATGACCCCATCCGATGCTTCCTGCTTTTTCTCCGGAATTAAAATCCGTGCTTCTGCTACAAACATGAGCACCGATTTCACAAAAGCTGGATGCATCCAGCAAGGCCTCTATACGCTTCCTTGCTAAAGAATTACGCTGATCCATAATCTTCCTCCATTTCTATTTTGGGGCAAAGCTGCCCTTTTAACATGGCTTATTGTAAACGATAGCAATTTCTAATTCAAGTGAAAGAAATAACAAAGATTTAATATATAGTTCTATTTTTTAAAAGCGTATTCCCTTGGGATAGAGGTTTCGTAGCTTTCCGTTACGATAATATCCAAAAGCCCAAAGGCAGTCCGTCACAGGTACAAAAGAGCTAATCCCTTATTCCCGGATTCACGATTTGCTTTTTGCCCGGAGTAAGTCAATAGGAACGGAAGCAAGTCTTCTTCCTCTACCGCAATTTCCTGTCCATTAAGATAAGCCTCTACCCTTCTATCCTCTTTCTTAGAGGAATGCTGTATAGTAATTTACTATCCACCGATTTTTCCGGAACTTTGCTAAGGGCCTTCCCCCATTTAGGAAGGTCTAAAGCATGGCTTAAGCTATGACTCCATTCCCAGCCCTTCTTTCCTTCTTCCAAAACGGCAATACCGATTCGGAGTAAAGGCAAGGCTAAAAAGCATTTTAAAGAAGAGGGATAATAGAAATATTTTTTAGCCCTCTTCTCCCAAAGCATGGAAATCTCCGAAGAATCTATATCCTCTTTCTGTAGATCATTTCCCTGCTTGCGAAATATAGCAAAGTATTGTCCTTCTCCCACACTGTTATGAAAATAAAGATGCCTTTTCCCCTAAGAAGCTAAGATCTTGATGCTGTTCTAAAATCCAGTCCCGTATCCTTCATTTTCCTCTTCGGAGAAGGTACAGGTGGAATAGGCCAAAAGCCCTCCTTCTCTAAGCATCAAAAGGGCATGGCTCAGAATATCCTTTTGTAATTCTGCACACTGCTCTACCTTTTCCATGGACCAGTCCGCTATAGCCTCCGGATTTTTCCGAAACATCCCCTCTCCGGAGCAGGGCGCATCCACTAAGATTCTGGAAAAAAATGCCGGAAAATGCTCTTCCAGCGCTTCTGCGGAGCAGAGCTTACCGCCCATGACTATAGCCCATACGCTCCACATTTTTGGAAAGATTCTTGGCCCTTTTCCATGATAAATTCGTTGGAAAGAAGAATTCCTCCTTCCTCAGTCTTAAGCCGGTCCGCCATCTGCAGGCTCTTTCCTCCAGGGACTACGCATAGATCTAAAACATCTGTCAAAGGCGAATCTCCATATAAGGAACCACCGACATGGCGGAAGGATCTTGAATATAGTAGAGCCCGGCCTCATGGTAAGCATCATGCCCGATTTGTACCCCTATACTTTGTAAATAATCTTCATCACAAAGGTATTCTCTAGCCAAGGCGAGACCGTATTCGTTCTTTGAATTTTTCTAGTTTTAAGCTTTCCGGTTTTAACTCTTCCAGCTTCCACTCCTTAATCCAGTCTTCAGGGGAAAACTCCGGAGTCCTTTCCACCATTTGAAGATTCAAACGAATCCCCCGTTTTGGAGGCTTAGAGCAGGCTGCCAAAAAAGCCTCCCATTCCTCTCCAAGCTGATTTTTCATTCTTTCGCTAAAAGGTAGTAGGTAAGGATATTGGATTTTCCTGATTGTACTCTTTCATTTTCAACTCTCCTCCGCAAAATAGCTTTATCATCCAATCTTTGTACCGGAAATCCGGATTGTTTTTCATTCTTTATCCTGATACAGGATTCTTTTTCACGCTTTACAAAGTATACACGCTTATTCTTCATCGCTTTTCACAACGGCATAGTCCAAAAGCATTTTCCCCAAAGCCTTTCCCGAAGAGAAAAATCCTGAAAATGCTCCGTAATGATAAAAACGCACCAGCAGCATTCCCACCGGTAAAGCCAACACCATACCGAAATCCCATAAAACTTGTATCCTAAGAACAAGAATAAAAGAGCCAATATGGGAGGAAGCCCTACTGCGTCTCCGATGATTTTCGGTTAGTAAAATCTGCCGAATCATCTGACTTAAAAGGTAGATGAGTAAAAGAGCAAGGAAGAGTAGAAATTTACCCTCTAACAATAACAAGGCCATCCAAGGCCACATAATAAAGCCAACGCAAAAACAGGTAAAGCATCTAAAAAGGCAGTCAAAAAGCCAAAGGGTATGGCAAAAGTCCACCTTCAGTATGGAGAATCCGACGCTTAGAAGAAGAAATACACAAAGCATGATCTGTATCTGAGCCAGGACATAGCCCTTTAAAATCTTCTTCCCGTCCTCCTTCAGTAAGAAAATATATTTCCGAAATTGTTCCGGCATATTTTTCATGTAGAGCGGAAAAGTAGCTTTGCCCCTTCTTGAGAAAAGCAAAGGGCGGAAAGAATGGTAATAATAAGATATAAAAATAGCTCCCGGTAAACCGCTGACCAAATGTAAGGAAAACTGTAAAAGCCGGTGAAGTGAACTTGGACATTAGATTCTTTCCCAGCAGTATCCAGGTTCCCGGTAGATCAGAAAGAAGGTCCTGCATAAAGGAGGGTAGATAGCTAGACTTTCCTCTATGTTTTTCCACTTGTTCTCTCAAAGCCTCTATATCCATCGGCAAATGAGAAAGACGACAGCTTTAACATGGGGAGACCGAGCTGAAACAAACAAATGCAAAGATGAGAAAAACGCCAAAAATCACCACTGTGAGAAAGAGAGATTTGCTTTTTCTTAAAAACGGAAATTGCTTTGCAAAAAGAAATCATAGGGTTTAAGCAAAAGGCAATCAAAAGCCCCAAAAGTAAAGGGTAGATCAGCAATTTAGGTAGCAGATACAAAAACAAAAAAGCAAATCCCCAAAGGGAAAAACATTCTATAAAGATAGAGAAGAATTTTTCATGAGACCAAACCTTTCCAAAGTAAAGCAAGCAGCAAGGTTATCCCAAAATAAAAAATACTGGAAGCATTGGAAAACCAGGTGGTAAAAAAGGAAAAGAGAAAATAAAAGGCCAACTGCACATAAATTGCCCCTCAAATGATTCTTTTTCTTTCTTTGAAAAGTTCTTTAATCCAACGGAAGTAAGCCTAAAAAGCGGAAAATCCCACATGACACCTAAGAGCCCAAAATCATAATAGGCATCATAGAGAATTCCCAGGGTGGACAGCTCCTCCTTGGTTAGAAAAACCGGATAAGCCAAAGGAAAATCAAAGAAGAACTTGGCACCGCTTAAAGTCAGGAAGGGATAAGCTATTCGAAATCCATGGGAATGCTCCTCAAACTTTTTGTCAGTGAGATTAAAGTTCTCATAGTTGTTGGCTATATACATATAGGGTTGTACAAAAAATGAGCAGCTTGTCCTCTTTCATTTCAAAAATTCCCATCAAGTAGGAAACGGAATGGGCTCTTTCAATGGTCAGGAAGATATAGGCTAAAAGCAAAAATCCAAACAATAGAAATAAATATCTTTTTCCGTATCCCTAGTCCTTGATAAAAGGCGGAAAATACAAATAAAAATAAAGAAAACATCAACTGAAAGCGAGATACCAAAAGAATCGGTAAAATCAGCGCCAGAAAAAGACTGATTCCGGAAAGATGCTAGCTTCCTCCTTTCTGATATAAAAAGGATGCAGCATGGGAACCAAAACAAAAAGAGTCGTAAGTGATGCAGCCCTTTAGGTGAAAAGGCGGAATAAGCATAGAGTGTGCTCCGTGAACAAGGAATATAGCCTAGAACCAAGGCCTCTATCCCAAAGGAAGGTAGAAATCAGTAAAAAGGCAAAGGATACACAGCCTTAAAAAGCCCCTTCGCTAAAGTTCCATCAATATTCCTCCGAATATCCTCTCCCCTTTTATCAGTCTTTTTCCTTCATTTTCTTGGACTGACTTTAGGACGGAAGCAAGGAAGGAAAAATCCTTCCCCATGATAAAAAGAAAAACAAAGATAGGATAAATGAAGCTAGCCAAGTATCTATCGTCCAAATCGAAAGAGCACTCAGCTGTAAAAGTAGCTACTCCTTCTCCGAAAAGTAAGCCAGAGCAGCCCCAGCAAAGTTACACTACTATTCTCTCTCTCTCCCTGAAAAATAAATAGAAAGACAAGAAGAGAAAACTGAAAAAGGAAAGGCACAGCATATCCCTTTCCTTTCAAAAGATATGCTATGCCACAAAAGATGGTATATACGCAAAGATCAAAAAGTAAAGCTTCTCTACCTGTTTTTCCGCTCTGTACTTGCTCCTTTATTGTCTGTAGCTTCTCCACTATCTGTTCCGCTTCCTTTGCTTTCCCCATTATTGCCGTTCTTGCTTTCCGTGCTGTTCTCTTCCTCCGTGGACTTTGTGCTTTCCGTGGATTTACTGCTTTCCGTAGAGCCTTCCGTACTTTCCTCAGTAGTGTTATTAGCCTTGGTACTGCTTTCTACCTCTTCTTTGGTACTTTCCGGTAACTTCTTAATGGTAGCATGAATATAAACCGTACTGTTCGGCTCAGCCAAAGATAAACCGCCGGGCAAGTAATCCTTTAGTCGTAAAGTGGCACTCACATCCTCTTTTGCATTGGCAACATCCAATGCAGGCAGGCTGATCTGATTAATTCCTCAAAATAGACTCACTTCCGGATACACTGATACTCTTGGGCGAAATCTGTAATTCTTCTACAGTATAACCGTTTTGCACTGTTCCTCTGTGGTGACAGATAACAAAAGGTCCTTCTTCTTATGAATCACTACAGTATAATCTACCTGCTCCTGAGAAAGACTTACATTGGGAAGATTTTGTATGATTTTGCCATTGGCATCATAAAAGACAATCTTTCCGCTGCCATCGGTATTTTGATTCATTCCATCCACGTTGACCACAAGTCCAAGGAGAAATTCTGCCGATAGAGGACTCGGTCCGCTAACATAAATCGTCGTAGGGTCTGCGTTAATGGAGAAACCTGCATAGCCTTCGGCTACATCTCTTGCTGATGAATCTGCCAAATCAAACTTTTTCTTCTGCAAATCCTCAGTGCTCACATGTACTACGGAAGGTCTGAGCTCAGTATCGGAAATGCTGGAAGCATTTTCCTGATTGACAAGCTCCACTAAACCGGAACAGAGCCGGTAATGGAATAGTCCGCTAAATCAATGTCAAGCCTTGAAACTGTTGCTTTTTACGGAAGAAGCCAATTGCCATCTACGGTATAGCTCACCGTTACTGTGCTTTTCGATCAACCTCCCAGGGTTTTATTTTCCTGCAGAAAAGTATCCTGATTTAAATTTGCAATTCTACGGTTCTGCTTTCCTTTTGCTCCGGATTGGAAACATTAGAAAACAATGAGCCAAAGGCAAGAGCAAAACCACGCTAACCAGCTTTTAAACCAATATTTTCCTTAAAAATTTCATTTATTTCTCCTCCTTTTTCTGGGAAGAATACGGGAAATAAGCGTTTTCTTCTGCTCCTTCTCTTCCTTCAGGAGGAAGTCAATCAACTCCCTGCCTCTTTTGACATGTAACAGCTTTCCTTGAAATGCTACGGAAATGCAGCCTGTCCTCCGATTACCACAAGAGTAATGGCATCAGTACTTTCAGAAATTCCAAGTGCAGCCCTGTGTCTTGTACCGTAGGCCTTGGAGATGCCGGTATCGGGAAAGGGTAAATAGACAGTAGTGAGGCCACCCTATCCTGGAAATCACCACTGCGCCATCGTGGAGGTGTGTTTTTCAAAGATACGACTAATAAAGCTGCCGTAACAATACCATCCACATAGATTCCGGTATCTTCTACCTCTTTAAGGCTTTGATTTTGTTCAATAACGATTAAAGCACCTGTCTTATATTTTGACATCTCCTGACAAGCAGCAATTAGTTCCTTGTTAACCCGAAGACTACCCTTGCCCCCCTCCTTTTGAAATTGACCAAAAAGATTTTTGGGAGCCAAGCTGTTCTAAAAAGCCTCGAGTTCCGGCTGAAAGATGATTACCGCTGCAATAATTGCTGCAGTAGAAACTCTCTCAATCAGTCAAACAATAGTGTTCAAACGGAGACTGCAAATGCAGTAAATAAAAGAAGCATCAGGATACCCTTAAACAACTGCCATGCCCTTGTGTTTTTGATCCACAAAAGAACGACATAAATAATCCCTGCCAAAATAGCAATCTCTACCAAACCGGATAGACTAAATGCAGCAGACTTACCCACCCTTTAATTTTTGCCAAGATATCCAAGTGAACCCTTTCTACAAATAAGCCCCAGTTATTCCAAACGGATATTTTCCCGTTCCTATGGATAATACGCTCTTACCGCTCTTATCAAAACTCCAGCTTCTCTTAGCGGGAAGAGGAAATGCTCCTTATTCTTCGGCTAGCCTTAACATAGTAGTAATAATCATCATCTTCCATCTGCAGAACTTTGTTTCCCCTATAGTCTACATCATGGACAGGGTAAAATAGCCACTGCAGCAGAAAAGAGGTAAGAAAGTAAACTAATGACAAAGTTCATTTTTCAGAAAGAAAGCATAGGATAAAGTATCCATAATAAAGCTCCATCACTAGTCCCACGGTAACAGCAATATGCCAAGAATACCGGATGCTGGCATTCGAGATAAAATAAACCGTTAAAACCACAGCGGAAAAAGCAGCACCAGAGAACACTTCATCTCCTTATCCTTAAAGAAAGGAAGCAAGGTCTTGGTCAGAGATTCCAGCTGTTCGTTAAATCCACAGAAGCAGTAAAAAGCTTTCCATTTTTCTTGCACGAAGGCCAGATAAAAATACAAAAAGCATCCCAATGCCAAGGGCAAAAAGGCGGTAAATCCCATAGTCAGTCCAACAAATATGGGAAGGAAATAATGTATTTTTCAAAAGAAAGCAAAGGGCATCAATGCAATCAAGATGGCATATTTTCCCCGAATACTGCTTTGGAGAAGATAAAATAAGAAAACCCCTCCGGATACTCCCAAAAAGCAAAAAGGACTGCTGATAAAAATAAGACATCAGAATCACGCCCTAAAAAGCATAGGGAGGGTGGAAAAAGGGCAGGGAAGAAAGATCAAGCTAAAAGACAAAAAGAGCCAGGGATGAGCCAATCTTCCCACCATGGAAAAATGACAGGTTAGCAGAAAATATGTAAAAAGCCAGCAGGAACGAAAAATGGGCACTATCCAGTAATCCTGCTGACCATAAACTTTTGACATTTTTCCTTGAAAAGTCGAAAAACTATTCATACTCTTACTATCTCCCTAAACTACTCGTCTAACCAGTCTGCCTCATCATCCAACCACTCTTCTTCAGTATATTCCTGAAGCATTTGTCTTAGGATCAAGTCTTCCGTCTTTCATCGTACAGGGACTTTTTCAGTCTGTCAGACCTTGTATACAGCGGTGCCAGATCTAATTTGGCACCTCTTTTTTCATTTGGAGCACTACCTCCTGAGCCTCTTCTCTGGCCCTTTGGACAATACTTTTCCTTTTCTTCTTTTTCCGTAACTTATCCACTCTTTTCGTTGTAGACAAAAGGAGTAAATCCTCTAGACTCTCTTGATACAATAAGCTGTCTTCATAGGCCTTTTTCATAGGGTAATAGGACACAATGGAAAGGAGCAGAATGGTACAAACCATTCCCAAAAAGATAGAATAAGGAAATTCGCTTTTCCCTTATCCATCATATATTGAAAGTCCAACTTTTGAATGATGCTTTCTATTTCCATCAGAAAATAGGCCAAAAGAAGCAGAAAGAATATCCCGGTATGCTAAAGCAAGCGAAGTACCCGATTGGAAATAAAGTCTTCCTGATAATACTTGGCTGTATCCAATGCCTCCTGCCCTATTTCCTTTTTCCAGCATGGCCACTGTGCCATAGCAATGATTTTCCTCTGATCCAACATTATATCCCTTGCCTGTCTTGCTCTTTTCCGCATAGGAAGAGCCCGGGAATTCTCCCACTACCGCATCAAAGTTCTGATTTGCCTCTGTAGTATTGCCCATAGTTTGCTGTAATCTTGCCAGCAGGAATAAATTTTCCGCCTCTCTTCGAATCTTTACACTCCAGGTATAATACTGCAAAGCCTCCTCTTGGCGTCCCGCATTCCATGCCGTACTGCCCAGTTCCTGCAGACGAAGATACGCTGCCTTCCATTTGGGATTTTATGGAAGAAAGCATAGAAATAAGACTTTCTTCATGTAATAGTTTGATCAAGGCAGTATAAAGCTCTGCCGCCTTCATCAAATCCCCTGTGGAAAGGGCGTTATTAATTCCCACCAAGCTTTGATACTGGGCCATAAAGGAAGCATTCTGGTTCTCATAGCGGTCCAGCTTTTCCTTCATCTCCTCATACTCTTTTTGCAAGCCGGCATTTGCTGCAGATAGGTCTCCATCTTCTGATTCGCCGCATCCAGCTTTTTCCGTATAGGATATCATTTCCTGATTGTTTTTGCTATTGGCTCTTCGAATTCCCACAGGGAGCATTAGAGATAAAAACAAAAGGGCAATTACCACGCTCAAAAGAGACAAGGCAGAAACCGCCCAAGGAGAAATCTGCTTAACCTCCTGGGGCATCATCATCATCATCCATCATTTTCCTATGAGAGAAAAACATTTCGAAAGGCGACTCTACTCACCTCCGCTCTACCGGTCTTTTTCTTCACATAGTCCATCAGCACCAGTGCCTTGGGATTGTTTCTGTCAATCTTCAGAACAAGGTAAAGACTCTTTCCCGCCTTGACCCATTCACTCTTCCGCATGTAAAGAAGAGCCAGTAAAATGTGAGCCTTTACATAGTTAGGGCTATCCCCGATAACCTGATTCAGCTGAAAAACCGCCAAATCCTCATTATTATGTTGGGCATAGTCCAAAGCCTGATTATATCGCTTTACATTGTCAGAGCAAATACGCAAAATTGCCGGTTTTCTTTGAATCTGCTCCAAAAAATAATCCGCCGGATTATCCTCCGGCAAAAGATTCATGCTGATGACCCATTGCACCAGGGCATCCGCCACTTCTCCCATCTCAAAAATAAGCCCCAACAGATTTCTTGCTTCCCTTTGGTACTTATCAAAATGCAAGGCCTTCTTCAGCAGTTCTGCGGCACCGCTTAAGTCCCGAAGTCTGGCTCTTTCCAGTCCCAAGTTGTAATAACAGTTGGCTATCCGTTCCAGGGTGATATCATATTTCATGATGAACTGTTTCCCTTCTTTAAAGCCTCTTCCATAAGTTGGGTCATCAGGTCATTCATATCAGTAGGTCAACCTTTAGAATGGCATCCTCTAACTGGTCCACATCCAGGCTGGGTTTAAAACCTCTTAATCTCATCCTCAAAATTTATCATTGCACTCCTTTATCTTAAAAATATTCCCAAAATAAGGAATACCGTGCACATTGTCACACAAAAGATCCTACCCTGCAACTTGCCTTGCAATTGTGCAGTTTTTGTGAAAAGCATTGACTCCCCTATACTTCTTCTATAGAATCCCAAACAGTTTCAATGGGAAAATGCCTTTGCATGAAATTCTAACATAAGTCAAAATGGCATTCAAGTTTAGAGAAAAGGGAATTATGGAAAGTTTTATTACATTTTTTACAGCACATTTTGAAAAATTTCTTTCTCGGGAAATGATGGTCTTCTTTTTGTCCATGATGCCCGTTATCGAACTGCGCGGAGGACTGATTGCCGCCTCCTTATTAAAAGGTAAATTATTTACAAGGTCTTCTCTTCTGCCTATTAGGGAATGTACTCCCCATTCCTTTTGTCCTTTTCTTCTTTGCAAAGATTGTGGAGCTGATGGAGAAATCTTCCATCACAAGACCCTTGGCATCCTGGTTTAGAAAAAAGGTAGATAAGCATAAGGATGCTATTGATAAGGTGGACTTCTGGGGTCTGAGTCTCTTTGTAGAATTCCCTTCCCGGAACCGGAGCATGGACCGAGCTATGGTAGCCAGCCTTTTAAAGATGAATCGAAAAAGGCATTCTTAGCCATCGGTATCGGGGTCTGTCTTGCGCAGGAATTATGTCCTTACTCAGCTACGTCTTGTTGGGAAGCTGGTGTAGAGGAAAGTATCTACGAAAAACTGAGAATTTTTCGGTTTTATAAGAAATTTTCATGTAGCTTTTATGATAAATTTTTAGGGATGACATAAATTCACAATAGTTATATAATGCAGGAGTTCCATTGCAGAGGTATCGAAGTGGTCATAACGAGGCGGTCTTGAAAAACCGTTTGTCCGCAAGGGCGCGTGGGTTCGAGTCCCACCCTCTGCGCTAAAGAAAAAGTCAGGAATTTGTGCGCGAACCGCATAAATCCCGACTTTTTATTATCTATACACTTTCCCCTTTCTTTTTCTTTCCATCCTTATTACTATTTCTTTATGCACTTAATGCCGTGTTCTCTAAGTTGTTTCATCAAATCTTCCGTAATAAAGTCTATCTCTTCGCATGTACTGCTGAAAGCAAATTTTTATAGTGAAGCACTTGCATCGAACAAAAATACGTCCTAGGAGAACTCCCTTTTTCAATATTCTCATATTTCCCCGATAATTTCCGCGACTTTACTGTCTTTGAAAATACAACCATTTTCGATATCACTAATGCTATATCTTTCGGTATTCCCGACAGAACCGTCAATTAATTATTCTCAATCATGAAAACATCATATTTTGCGTTCTCGTTTCGACCAATTCTTTAAAAGCAATAATGGCAGATATAATAACTCATTACCAGCAGAACCATCATATAGAATATTGCCATAAGCTCAAAATTGAAATCTTCAGCATGTTACAAACTCTCTTTAGATAATGTGTATCGGTTTTAATATAAATCTTTGTTTTTTGCTATATTTCACAACTAAACTTTGTACAAAAAGACTAGAAGAAGGTAGCCCTTGTTCCAAGTCTTATCTTTCCTGCAGAAGATGGAGTTGAACCCACATGAGTGTTACCTCACACGGACCTGAACCGTGCGCGTCTGCTATTCCGCCACTTCTGCAAACGAAATTAGTATATCACCATCGTCGTCAAGAAAAAGAATTTCAATCCATAGCTTTTAATGGTTAGATAGAGTTTTTCTTTTAAAAGATACATCTAATACCATATCCATTCCTTCAGCCAATCTTTGTAATAGCTTTATAGAAGGATTTCTGGTTCCATTCTCCAACTTACTAATCTCCGATTGATTAATTCCGGTTCTGTTAGATAAATCTTTTTGTGTCATATTCTTCGCTATGCGAGCATCAATAGCTCGAATAATATTCATTTCGGCTGTACTTCTTCATAGGCTTTTGCAAATTCAGAATCTCGCATTTTCTGTTTATACTCTTGAAGCTTCATTTCAACTTTTCCTTTCGTGACAAATAGTCATCTCTCCTTAGTTTTGCAAGTTTTATTTCCTGTGCAGGAGTTTTTGAGTTTTCTTGACAAAACCATTCGTCAAAATAATATTCGCACCTTCATAGAAGAAATACAGAGTACGTGTAATATCTGAACCAAACTTACAACGTAATTCAAAAATCCCATCCTCAAGGCATTCACTATAAGGCAGTCTCAACTGATTACCTTCTCTTCTAGTATTTCAATTAAAGATAATACCTTTGCTCCCATTTTTAGGTTCTAGGAATCTATAAAGTTTATTACCGGAATTTCACCATTTTCTTTTCTCATAAAACTCCACAGTGAATTTCATTGTTACTACCTCGTCCATTTATTATATGCGATAAAACTCATTATCACAGAACAATATTCTCTTTGTAACAAACTTAATATTTACGGCTTACGCTATAATCTCCCTTCTTTTTTCTCCCCGGTCACTGCATCCTTTGGCTTCTGCCAGGTCATGTAGTCACATTCCGGATAACGGGAGCAGGAATAGAAGATTCTTCCCTTTTTGCTTCTTCTTTACCCGCACTCCGCACGAGGTCGGGCAAGAAACCGGCGTATTCCACGTAGGGGCTTAGTATTTTTACAGTCCGGAAAGCCGGGCAAGCCAGGAATTTTTCCGTGAGGCCATGCTAATGACCATCTTTCTACTGCACTTGTCACAGATTACATCCGTTTCTTCCTCGTTAATCTTAACCTTCTCCACCTCTTCTTTAGCTTTTTCTACAGCCTGAGAAAGATCCGGGTAGAAGTTTTCCACAATGGTTTTCCAGGAAGTCTGCTACGCAGACAGAGTCAATAAAGACTCAAGATTCATGTAAATCCCTTATCTACGATGGTTGGGAAGTTCTTGGACATCATTTCATTTACGCATTTTCCCAATTCGGTAACGAAAATGTTCTTCTTCTCTTTGGTAATATAACGACGCAAAGAAGGGTTCCAATGGTGGGTGCATAGGGTGGGGTCTTCCAATGCCCCCTCTTCCAAGCTTTTTACAAAGAAGCCTCGGTATAATGAGGCAGCGCCTGGGTAAAGTGCTGTTCCTTATTCCATTTTTCCACCTTAAAGAGTCTCCTCCTTCATCTCAGGGAGAGTGACATTTTTCTCTGCCTTGTCCTCTTCAGACATATACACCGCAAGGAATCCGTCAAAACGAAGGCGACTGCCACTTAAAGTAAAGATATAATCCTTAGCCTGAAACTTCACCGTTTCCGTTTCATAAACTGCCGCTTCCATTCTGGAAGCCACAAAACGCTTATAAATCAACTGATATAAACGGTATTCATCCTTTCCAAGGCTTTCCTTTGCCTCGAAGGGTAATCTCCAGGTAGCTGGGACGGATAGCCTCGTGAGCATCCTGAATTTTCCCTTCTTTTTTATCTTCAGCCTGATTTTTTTGGCAGTACTCCGGCCCATATTCCTGTCCGATCTTTTCCAATACCGCAGCATGGGCTTCCTCGGAAATTCTGGTGGAGTCTGTACGAAGATAGGTAATTAAACCAACAACCCCTCTTCCCTTTACATTCACGCCCTCATACAAGGACTGGGCAATCCGCATGGTCTTTTGGGTGGAGAAGGAAAGAAGCTTCGCCGCTTCCTGCTGTAAAGTAGAGGTAGTAAAGGGAAGGGGAGCCTTCTTTCTTCTTTCCCCCTTCTTTTTCTCGATGAGCTTTAGCTTTTCTTTTCCGATTTCGGAAATAACAGAAAGAACATCCTCTTCCTTAGACAAAAGGAAGCTTTTGTCCTTTCGTAAAATACCGCCTCTACCTCTTTCTTGCCTACAGCAAGAGGTAGCGCTAAGGCTCCAATACTCTTCCGGCTCAAAGGCATTAATCTCCGCCTCTCTGTCGCAAATCATCTTTAGGGCTACGGACTGCACTCTTCCCGCGGATAAGCCTTTACGAATCTTCTGCCAAAGCAAAGGACTGATGGTATACCCCACCAAGCGATCCATGACTCTTCTTGCCTGCTGAGCATTGACCAAATCCATATCGATTTCTCTTGGATTCTTTAAAGCATTCTGAACCGCATTCTTGGTGATTTCGTTAAAAGCTGATTCTGGAGATTTTTGCTGCATTTTTCTCATCCTTATTCAACTCTCTTTGTAAATGCCAGCTGATTGCCTCTCCCTCACGATCCGGGTCAGTTGCCAGATAGATTTTATCCGCCTTTTTGGCTTCCTTTTTTAACTTACTCAGCAGTTCCCCTTTTCCACGGATAGTAATATACTTTGGCTCATAGTCATTTTCCACATCAACTCCAAGGGAACTTTGGGCATGTCAATTAAATGTCCCATAGTAGCATCAATGGTATAGGACTTTCCTAAAAACTTACTGATGGTCTTTACATGCGGGTGACTCACAATAATGAGATGATTTTGCCATTCCTTATCCTTTTCCTGTTCCGGTATAACTTGCTGCAAAGTAAAAAGTGACAGGCTTCCCTGCACCAGTCTTAAAAACTCACTGTTCTATCTCTTCTTTGATAGCTCTAATGCATCAGCACAACAATGTGCTATCTCATCAAAAATAAATTTATATTGTTGAAAATATAAGTCAAACTGAGACTCTTGAAAATTCGTGGACACTATAAACGAATCCTAAAGAAAAAGCAAGACGGATTCCAAGACTTTTCCTTATTTTTAGTGCTTTATCGGTAGAATTTGATACTTTTTATAAGGAAGGCAAAAGAAAAAAATCATAGGATTACTATTTTTAAAGCAGGGCTCATTCTAAGAAAATACAATATTTCGTCTTGTAAAACACAATTCATATAGTAAAATAAGTAAAAATACCCCTTGTATTTTTTCTTCTATAATAAAGAGGACTGCAAGCACTCACAATACCCCTCCACCTCCAGCTCTAAAAGGTAGCGATGTAATAAGGATAGAGGAAGCTTTAACTCCTCCTGTAGCTTTTGAAAATGTTTACTATCAAAACCCAGGGCATGATAAATTTGCCGCTTTTCCTCCGGAAAAGTACTGATTTCTTTAAGTCCTCTCTGCCCTCTCCACTTCCAAAGAAAAATACGATAAAAATATCTTGGGCTGAGGTACATACTGAGGCTCTTCCCGAATCAATCGATTACAGCCTTGAGACAGACGATCCACGATTCTCCCGGTACGGCGAAAACCTGTTTCCCCTGTTCCAAAGCTCGATCCACTGTAATAAAAGTGCCGGATTTTTCCTTGGCCTCCACCACCAAAATCACATCCGAAAGCCCTGAGATAAGTCGGTTCCTTTCCACAAAATGATGGGGAAGAGGAGGGAATGTAAAGGATACTCGCTCAGTAGTCCACCTTGATTTTCTATACTTTCATAGATTTTAAAATTACAGCTTGGATAACAGATATCCACTCCACAGCCCAATATCCCATAGGTTCTTCCTTTGCTTCCAGTGCACCTTCGTGAGCTGCACTATCAATACCGTAAAGCCATTCCGCTAACTATTCAATGCTTTTTGCCAGACTCCTCGCTATGGATCAGCAATATTCTTCCGTATTCCGTACCATCTCTTGCGCCAATAATGGCTACCGTTCTTTCCTCTTCTCCCGGAAGTTCCCCTTAAAGATATAGACAAGTGGGGCTATCCGGAATCTCCTTAGCCTTTGAGGAAAGTCCTTATGAAAGGGAAGAAGTTCCTTAATCTTCCCGCTACCTTCTTTGTTGATTTTTCATAGTAAAAACTTCCTTTCCACCTTATTCTTTTCTTTTTAATGTTCTTTCTAATGTTCTTTCTAGTTTTTCTTTCTAAGCTTCTATTTTTATCACTAAAGAAAAATTTAGCTGTTCTATCTTCATAGCTTTTTATCGAATTAATAAAAAGAAAAACAGCTCCTCCTCCAATCCCCGATAAGAAACTGCCTCCGCCAGATGGTTAATATTCATTTCCTCCATCTCCTCCAAGTCCGCAATCGTTCTGCAATTTTTAGAATCTTATGATAGGTTCTCATCGACAAATTTTTGATTCGAAAAAAATATTTTCCATATACTCCTCCTCTTCTTTAGAAAGAACACAGTACTTCTTTACGGCTGTTACATTCATGTCTCCATTCCACCGTAATTCTTCCTCCTGAAGAAATCTTTTTCCTGCATTCTTTGCGCCCTTTCCACCTGTTTTCTTAATACAGCGGAGGAAATGCCTTTTTCCCGGCTTAAAGGCTTCCTCTAAGAGATAGCCGGTAATGAAAACACAAAAGATCCATTCTCTAAAATGGGCTTGGATATTCCTCTTTGATAAGCTCGAATCTGTCCGGGAGTACAATGGCAACGATTTCTATCCGGAAAAAATCCGCAGGGACAGGGATTCATAGCCGCCACAAAAAGACAGTCCACAGGATAAGAAAAAAACTGCTGTAATCGATGTAGACTTACTTTCTTCTCCTCCATAGGTCCCACCAATGCTTTCTATACTCTCCTTCTTAAATAGGGGAAGTTCATCCAAAAACAAAACTCCTTTACCGGCAAGTGCCAATTCTCCCGAGTATCAGTCTTCCGGAAACCATCCCTCCCAACAAAGTATTTTGGCTAACTGCAGAATGGGGGCTCTAAAGGTCTCTTCTCTATCAAAGCTTCTCGGAGGGAGACAAAAAGCAATGGAATAAATTTTGCTCAAGTCGAGTTTTTCTTTTCTTGTCATCTTAGGGAGTATTCAGGGAATCCTCTTGGCAATCATGCTTTTTCCTGTTCGGCAGGGCCCGGAAAATAAGAGGGCATGATGGCCTGCAGCAACTGAGAGCTGCACGAATACCATAGCTTTGTCCGGCCACATCCTGAAAATCTAAATTTTGTTCCTCTTCATTTCCGAAATACCGGCCTTTATACTCCCCTTGCACATCGTAAATGCTTTAAAGTCTTTTTTTCTTCTAAATTCTTCGTCTTTTGTTTCATATTGTTTTTCTTTATCTATATTCCCATAGGGTATTTTACAGATATCCATAGTTCTGTGGATATGGGAACAGGCAATTATCTTTAGCTTTTCACAGTTTGTAGCCTCCGCTTCATTTTCCTTAGGCTACAACACGCCCTCCAGCAGCCTCTTCCAGCCAAAACCATAGGAAGTACCCCAGGTACGACGAATCTCCCCATCCAGTCCAAGTTCTCCTATGAAGCCATAATTTTTCATAAGGAAAATGAGCCTTAGGGTATAAAAAGTCAGCAAGGGCTCCCATAAATATTGGTAAAGTCAAAGGAACTACCGGTCTTTCTTAAATCCGCAGGCTGCAAATTAATCGTGATTTTCTTTGGGGAAGCTCCATGCCCAGGTTCTTTAGGGCAATACTTACCCGCTCTATCGCTTCCTTTACAGAAGCAGAAACATTCCCAGGGTTAAGAGCGGGAAGACCATTGCTTTCATCTACCTGAACGGAAACAATATAGGCATTGAGACCATGGAGTGCGGCAGAATAGATTTTAGATAAACATAAGAATACCTCTACAAAGAAATAGGAATAATAGAAATAGGAATAATAGAAATAGGAATAATAGAAATAGGAACAATAGAAATAAGACAATAGATATAGAACAATAGATATAGGAGTAAAAATAGGAATAAAAGCTCAGACACTGAATATTGGAGAAGTAAATTAAGAAGAAAAATGAGATGTAAAAATAAAAGACAATAAATTATTATGATAAAAAGTCAGATAAAACAGTAAATAAAGAAATCAAAAAGACTAAAATAAATACAAATTCATCTTTTGAGTCCTTGTAGGATGCCCTTGTCAATAAGATAAGTATCTAAACGAAAAGATTTTAATATTTCAAAAATACTCCTTTGGCAAAGAGGCATAAAGCATTTTCCCGAAAGAGCATAAAGGACATCTCGTCTCCGGTAGTTTTGGAAAAAGCCAAAGAATAGGTATGAAGGAGCTGGTAAGACAAGAAAGCTTTTTTCTTAGGCCTCATATTTTTCACTTTATCTCCATACTTATCATCTCCCTACAATAGGATGAGATAAGAGAGCTGAGTGCAATTTGATGGGTTTTTCGGTAAAAATCTGCACGGAAAGAAGAGAAAGAGTCCCATAGGACTTTCAACACAGGCCAGTTTTTCAAAGGCTTTTCACCTTCTTTCCTGACAGATTTTCTAAGGACTTATCTCTGCCTCTATCCTTTTCCAGATAATGCTCCTGTATACCGCATTTTTGAAAATCACCATAGACCAAAGCGTAGTATTTTTCTCTAAATCATGGCTTTGCAAAGTTTGTAAAGGCCTGTAAAGGCCTCCCAGAGTTTTTCCCAAAAATCATGATTCCGGAGGTATTTCTATCCAGACGGTTGGCTATTCCCGGACGAAAGCTCTGCTCCTGTTCCCTGGTCAGTTCTCCTCTCTCTCGCAAATAGGATAAAAGTAGTGAATTGACGGAAAAAGAAGAACTTCCATCATTTTTCAGAAAGAAGTCCCTACTGGCTTATTAAACAGAATGCAGTGGCTATCTTCATGAGGATATTGTCTGCCACTTTTGATTCCCAAATCTCCTCCACAGTTCTTTTGTTTGAAGAAGCTAGCCAAACTTTCCTCACTAAACAGTACAGTTTAGTACCTTGTCTCCAAATGCTGCAGAATTTCCTTTCCTCCGGCTTTCTGTTTCCGTTTAAAAGGATATTTTTTTCTTTCTAAGCATTTTAAAAAGAAAGGAATCTGTCTGTCCTTTAAAATATTTTTGTAAAAGCTTTAAAAGCTTTTGTTCTTTTTCATTTTGAGAGACCAGTATTTCTCGCATCACCTTACCTATAAAACCGTCTTAGCATAGGAATCAAAAGCAAATCCGGGCAGGCCTGAGAGAGAAGATAAAAGCTCTTCATCGGAAAGCCATAAATGGATAAGGACGATTTGAAAAACCGCATCCATCACTGCAGCTTTGCTACCTTCTTAGGCTTTGCCATAAACAGCTTCTTGATATTCTGCATCCTTCCCCCGCCTCCGGCCACATCAAAAAAGGGAGTATCCACGGGCCCCGGACATACCACAGTAAGACCGACGCCTGTATTTCGCAATTCCTCTCTTAACGCCAGAGAGAAAGAATATACATAAGCCTTTGTGCTGCATATACGGAGAACTCAGCCTGAGGTAAAAAGGCAGCGGCTGAAGCCATTTTGTATAATCCGGGAATTTGACCCCATATATTCCAACGACTTTAATGTAAATGCCGTTAAGGCCTTTACATTCAAATCCAACATTTTCAGTTGTTCCGCTACAGAAATTTCAGCCACCTTCCCTAATTTCCCAAAGCCCGCAGCATTCACCAGAAAAAGAATTTTCGGATTTTCCTTTTCCAGTAAATCCTCATACATTTTAAATGATCTTTCCTCTGACAAATCCCAAGGAAAAATACGAACCGGTCTGAATAACTGATCTTCTACCTCCAGCAAGCTTTCTTTTCTTCTGGAAAACAGCCAAAATTCCTGAATAGCAGGAATTCTATCCTGTAATGCAAAACAAATCTCTTTCCCTATTCCTGAACTGGCACCTGTAATAACTGCAATTTTCATCCTATCCGTCCTAGATTCTATGAAATATGATTATCTTTTATAGAACAGATATAAAATAAATCCTTATATTCTGTTCCCAAAAGACCTTCTCTTACCGCCAATACGGCATTCATCCTTGAATACTGTTTTTAGTATAACTTACTCAAAGTATAATCTCAATCTCTTTTCCGAATTGTGCACAATTTAGCTCTCTATTGATGGGATACTTGGCAAGATTGGCCTATGAGAGACATAGAGATGCAAAGAAAAACTAGATTTTATACGAGAGAAAACAATCGAGTAGGAGGCGGCGACTAACCGCCGTCCTCTCACAGCACTGTACGTACGGTTCTCGTATACAGCGCTTTCAATAGTTGACGTGCACAGACTGATAGGGCTGTGGCTAAATCGTAAAAGCCACTGTTTATCAGTCTTTCTGTCATTACCATGTTCATGACAACTGTATGTGTTGCAAACCACTAGCCTCGTCTGCTGTTTGCCGTTTTCCACCCTAGGTCTTGAGGAACTCCCATGACCCTCAGGTTTCGGTATCTGGTTCGCACACATTTCCATTGTTTCCATACACACATACGTATTCTGTGATAGAGCCATCCGTTGATATCATTCTATGTTGCTCTTCATACTGCTATTCCATAGTAGTTCACTCACCCTCTTGCGTATACCTTGATTCTTTCTAGGCTCGGCTTGATTGACTGACAGCGCTATGGAAGAAAAGCTCTTTTTCCAGTTTCGACTTAAACTTCTCCCAAGACTTTGCATGAACTCGGACATATATGCCACTCTGTTCCTTCCCAGTGCAAAGCCAAGGAATTTAAAAATTTCGGATTGCAAATACACTGACAGTGCGGCTTTCTCTCGATTCACTGCAAGTTTCAGTTTCTCCTCAAGATACCTCTGTACTGCTCTCTAAGAGTCTCTCTGATGCCTTTCTGCTTTTCGCAAGAAGCACTATGTCATCTGCATACCTTATGCATGGGACACCTCTTCTCAAAAACTCCCGGTCGAACTCATTGAGGGTAGATATTCGCGAGCAAAGGGATAAATTCCCTCCTTGTGGCGACCCTTCCTCTGTTTCAATAACCACTCCATTTTCCATTACGCCACTTTTCAGATACCTCTTGATAAGTTGCACCACAGTTCATCTTTAACATTTTTTTCCTCAGAAGGTTGATGAAATCTCGTGGTTGATTGTATCAAATATTTCGATAAATCTAGAACTACTGCATATGTGTAGCCCTGTTCAGCGTACTCCTTAATCTTAAGTATTGCTCCTTTTGCGTCTCTGTTTTGGACGGTAACCATACCGTCTGAAAAAGTGGCTCATAGATTGGAACTAACTGTTGTGTTATCGCCTGTTGAAGTGTACGGTCTATCACTGTTGGTATGCTAGCTTTCGCACACCACCATCTGGTTTGGGAATCTCAACTCGTCTTACTGGAGACAGAGTATACTTTCACGATAGATACGGTTAGTTAACTCCCTGTTGATGTTCCTGAAGATAAAAGCACCTCTTCGATGGTCATACCATCAATCCCAGGTGCTCCTTGTTTGCCTTCACTCTCTTATACGCTCTGTTAAAGTTATCTTTTGTGCAGTATCGCTTCTAAGAGCTTCGGCTGTGCACTGCCTCTTTCTTTCCATATCAGATTGAATGACCCTACGCGCTTGCATACCCTTCATGTTCCGCACTGTCTCTTTGCGAACAGCCATTGTTTCTCAATGTTTTCTGCCATAACCAGTCATTCCTCCTTTCTCAGTCATACTTGAGACTCCTACTGATTCGGTCCTTTGTCTCTCGACTACTACTGACCTCTGCTGACTTCTGTGTGTTCAGCATTGCTTTGGATCAATGGTTACCTCTTTCGAGGCATATCACACAGACCTCCCTAGGCATCTCACACGTTTCTTCCTCTCCATATATCTGCCCTCATCTATCATGCATGATTCGTGTAGTATTGGACTTTGGCTTGTCTTGCAGTCTTATCCTCATGCATAACCTCATATGAGATTTCTGTTCGTCAGACCAGAGATTTGCCCATGAGTTAGTATCTTCCTCATATCCAGCTTCCTTCAGATTCGAGGTCACCCTCGACACCCTTGCCTTCGGCTATATCCTTCCCACTACCGGGCGGATTCGGGACTTTAACCCGTTAGAAACGTGCGCCGCTAGGCGTACAAGAAAAACCCCGGTAATTATGCCGTTTCTTGGCTTAATTACCGGGGTTTTCAATTCCTGCGGGAGATGGGACTTGAACCCACACGTCCTATCGGACACAAGATCCTTAGTCTTGCCTGTCTGCCATTCCAGCACTCCTGCACAACAGAAGGAATTCTATCACAATTTCTTCTGCTGTGCAAGTTTTTACTCTTCTTTTTTATCAGCTGGTTTTCAGAACTGTTTGTTTCTTCTTTCTTCTTTCTGCCTCTTCTGCTTGGCTTTTGTGTACCTGTTGTTTCTTCTTTTTTATCCTCTACCTTGGCTTTGCCGGTTTTTGCAGTAGGCTTTTCCTCGGGCGCTTTGGTAGAGGTCTTGGCCTTAGGCTCTTTTTTCCGCCTTTGTCTTGCTTTTTATACTCTTCCGCTTTAGCCTTGCTGACTTCTCAACTACTTTAGCTTTGCTTGTTTTTGATCTTCTACTTTAGCTTTACCAGTTTTATCTTCTACTTTAGCTTTACCAGTTTTATCTTCTACTTTAGCCCTTAGCGTTCTTCTGTTCTGCTAGTCCTTGCTTGCTTTTGTGTCCACCCTTAGTCTTTGTTACTTTTCCAGTAAGCTTCCCGGTCTTTCTTCTTCGGTCTTAGCTTTTCTACATGCTTAGGGAGACTTAGATACAGACTTAGAGGAGGCAGATTTTGTTCTCGGACTTTCTCTTGGTAGCTTTTTTCTTCCCTTTTCTGCCCTTGCAGACTCGAGCCTCTGCTTTATTCCCTTCCTGTTTTTCTGAAATTGTGCCTTGCTTTTCAGAAGTCTTTCCCTGCTTTTTCTCTTCCTTTTCAGGCTTTGAGTAGAGCTTTTCAACAGACTTTTGTCTGGGAAGACTTTGCATCCTTTACAGACTTTTAAGCCTCCTTGGAACTATCCTTTAGTGTTCTCTTTAATATTCTCTTTTATATTCTCTTTTTATATTCTCTTTTATAATATCTTTAGCATTATCCTTTTGCCGGTTCCTGAATATTGTTTTGTCCGGGCTCCTGCACTCCATTATCTCTTTTAGCATTGGAGCGTCTTCTTCTTCGATTGTGATGTCTGCTTCGTTCCTTCGATTGTTCCGCAGGATGATTTTCCGCTGTAGCACATGACCGGCATTGTCCTGTGAAGCTTCAATATTTTCAGTCTCAGTTTGCTTTTTCTTCTACTGCCAGTGGGTGCCTTTGTCTTGATTCGTCTATCTTGGACTCCTCAATCTTAGCTTCAGAAACATTATCTTCAGCCAACTCCTCACATCCACAGCTTCATTCTCTTTAAAACCGGATCGTAGATGTATTGGATTTGATTGGAAGGCCTTCCTGCATTGACTTTCCTTTCTGTCTTAGGATAAATCCTGTTTACCGCTTCCTTATGATGCTCAGACTCTGCGTGTTCTCCCTGCTCTTTTTCCGGTCTTCCACTTTCTTTCCGGCTTTCTTCCTCTTGAGAAGCATTATTCTCTTCAGTATAAAGAACATTTTCCTCTGCTTTCAATAGGGAGGATGCTTTTCTGTTCTAAGGCATCTGCATGTTCCGCATCCGGAAAAAGCTTTTTCCTCTTTGATTGTTGCAGAATAGTCCACAGTAAAGTGCTCTCCGTCCTTTTCCTCTTCCACCAGGGACGCATAGCTTACATCCTCCTTAGCCAAAGGATTGGGTAAGAGCTCTACAGGATCAAATAGCTGTTCACATCCAGAAAAATTATTCTTTCTTCTTCTATAATTATTTCTATAGCTTAAAGTAGGTCTGGTAGGAACATTGTTGGTGGTTTCAAAAGCATCAATCAGCTGTACTTTTTGATTTCTTTCTTTGGCTCTTCTGATTCTTTCATCGTCATTTGCCACAGAATGGAGGAAGCACTCTTCAATGGTCTCTCCCAGAAGAATCTCCGCCTCTTAAGCTATGCCAAAAATCACGAACCGCTGCATAGCCCTTGTCCTGGAGACAATGCAAATCTTTTCTCCCGTATCCAAAAACATTCCTGTGGTAGAAGCAATGTACATATCCAATGCATTGCTGTGCTGCTTTAAAAGCTTGACCATTCTTACATGGACAGCCTTCTCCTTTAAATCTTCTACTACACCTCTTTGCAAAGCAGAATTTTCATCACTGTAATAGACTACTAAAGTATCCTGCTCTGTCAGATAATGATGTCCATCAAATCCGCTGGCATGGGTATTTTCAAAATCCACTAAAAAAATCACAACTTTTCTCCTTTTTAAATAAAGTCATCGTTATGATTATCCTGGGACAAAAAACCGAAGAATTCTCCCTCATCCAATTTTCCGGAGGATAAGCTTCGCTTCCTCCAAAGGACAAGGTAATTCTTCCTCCTTGCAATATAAAACTTCGGAAATCATCACCACGGTTTCCGCATTTTCCTGCTTGATGCCGGGAACCAGCACAAAGTCTCCAACGGAAATATTATCCTCTAAGCTTCGAAAATAAGTAGGCTTACCATTCGGTTCAAACAAACAGCTTAGATAAATATATTCCCCTTCTTTTACACCGTGCCGGTAAAGTCTTGGATCAAACAAAGAGCCGAATACACCATAGTAGGGACAGGGTCTTATGAAAAATCCTCAATAGGTCATCCCAGTCATCCGGAAGCCCATATCGGTCATAGGATCTCTTTACCTGAAAATACCGACCATCCCTATACTGAATGGTAATCTCTAAAAGAGCCGGGCTCTCTTCCCCAATACTTCCCTCTTCCTGATCAAAATGTTGAAAATATCGTTCTATATTGCCCAAAGATAATCCACGATTTTGGGTATAAAGTACTCGTGCTTTACCGAAGGGAGCTGATTCATGTTTTGCAGGTATGTAAGGCTTTGACTTTCTCTGGAAAGAACTAAGGTCTCTTCAAAAAGACCTCCTCACTCTCTTCTTTTCCCGGGTCAATGGATTCCAGCTGACATTTCTCTTTCCTCTTCCACTCTTAGGGAAAAATGGAGGATTTGATGAAAATGTGCATTGTTCGTCTCTTCTGTCAGTTTGTTTAAAGAAGCAATAAAATGATTCCAACTCCCCGGAACCGAATTAATCCCTTGATACTCTCTAGCTTCTGATTTTTCTTCTTTATACAACAAAAACCAACGGAAGGAAAAGGCAGGAATCCCTCCTTTTTCCTGAAAATAACTACGCTTCCACTTCGATATGGCACATTCGTCTAAAGAGTTCAAAAAGCTTTCTGAAGGTTCTTTTGGCACATTTAAAACCAGAGCCGGACCCTCTTCCTCTACAGGAGCATCATAGGCATACTTAATCCGACCATTCTTCATCCAAATGTTCAATGAGCTTTCCCTACCCCAGTCCATCCAGCTTTAAATTCAAGTACTCCACATGAAAGCCTCTCCTTTCTCTTTAGTTAGCACCATTATATCCTATCCTTTTCAAAAATACAGTAGTTCTAAAAATAATACTTGATTTTCAAAAGGCTAATGGTATACTAGCAGAGTTGATTGAGACGAGGTGTGATAATGGTGGTAGTCGGCCAGCCTGGAAAGTTGGCTGCCCGTTCTGCGGGTTGTGGGTTCAAGTCCCATCCTCGTCGCTATGATAAAAAGCTAGGGATTTATGCGAGAAACGGCATAAATCCTAGCTTTTTCTGCTTTATTACTTTTTAGTAATCTCATGCACTGAAAAAGAAACCGTTTTACCTGTTTTTCGGATAAATTTGGTCATGAATTGGTCATGACCATCACTCTACAATCTCAACGCCTTCCATCCGGTTAGTAAACAGGGATTTAAAGGTGTCGTAGGCGCCATCTGCACCTACAAAGTCATAGCCGTCACCCTTCGCTTTTCTAACCTTCGTATTAGTTGCCATTAAGCCGGACTCAGTTAGATAGTACCACTTGCCTTTATCCTGGAGCCACTGAGAAGAAAGCATACCTCCGTCTTCGCCTAAGTAGTATGTAGCCTTCCTCAGACTTGAACCAGCCTTTGATCATAAATCCGCATTATCGAACACATACCAGCGGCCATTAATATACTCAAATTTGCCGCATACAGGCGCGTTATCCTTGTAGTACAGCCATTTATCATTCTGCCGAATCCAGCCCTCTTTCTGTGACTCCTGCCGCACATGGAAGCTTTCTTTCTTGATGGAGTTTGCAAGCCTGATAGAAACACCAGCTACCAGTTCACTGCACCACGGCTCAGAGATAATCTTGCCCATGATTATACCAGACGCCATACTTAGTATAGTTATTCTTTCCTCTGTTGGCGTGCTTATCCTCTAAGTTTCGTGGTGTAGCCTTTTCTTCGTAACCGATTTCCCCTCTAACTACTTCCAGGAACTCTTCTACGGAGCAAGTCTCATCATCAAAGATAGGCCTGCCAAATCCACAAGGCCAAGACCTGTCCCCTACTTTGAAAATTCTATAAATCTTTCTCCTGCACCTCCTCCGTTTCTATCCTTGTCTGCTCCAGGGAAGTATTTCCTTCGACCAGCTAGATCAGGTAATGGCACTTCGTCTACTACCCCTGTGTGCCCGATTCTTCCTAGCTTCGCTGAAATAGAAAATAACATCCCCCTTCTGCGGTTGCTTATGCCAGCGCCCTGCTCTTTTAAAGCGTCCTGCCCCATCCGGTGTAAATTTGAAATAGTCTCCGCAGAGCGCTCTCTGTCCTCTTTGATATGGATTCATGGTATTTCCTTCCTATTTATATAAGGTTTACGGTACAAAAAGGAGAACTATGTCTCCCAAAACAATTACTTCTTCAAGCCAATTCCGGGACCTGTGTAGCTGTCTGGATTCAGGGTTACTCCGGGCCCATGCTTCACATCGTCCTCGCCCTATCCTCTCTTTACTCCCTTTGGGCGAGGGCTGTTATCAACGGTGTTACTTTCCGGGAACAATGCGGTTTCTTGCATCCTCATCAATGCCGGGTATCTCTCCATAGGTCCATTCTTTCTCATGTTTCTTTCCTCTCTTTCTTTAAATGAAAATGTTTATGTTATGTAAATCAATGGAAAACAGGCTCGCTCATGCAAACATCTGTTTTTGCTTCTCTAATATAATTATTGGCCGGAGGCTGTTTCCCAATCTGATTTGCGCCTGTAGAAACTAGCCCGGACACAATCCCCACAGGCTAATGCACTTAAAATATCCTTTGCAGGAAATCGGCCATAGTATGAAGACCGACTACGCCAGGACCGCTCCAACAAGTCCGCAAATCACTGGAATATATTTGTTATCCAGTTTTTCTGCAGACTTGCACCCCATACCGATAAGGTAGCGATAACTGTGATTGCTACTACGCTTGTAATTCAAAAATCCATTTGTTTTCTCTCTTTCTTATTTGTAAAAATAAAAATAGCGCAGGGGACAATCCCTACGCTATCTTGATACCTTTAGGAGTAATTCCTATAAGTCCCACAATATTCTTTATGCCTCTCTGCATGCACAGCATCCCTAATCAAGTCTGGCCAAGCTTCAATGAAATAAACATTCTTTGAAGAATCCTCTGGAACCAGTGGCACTAGGTAAGTCTTTCCCATGCTTTTAAAATAGGAAAACAGTAATGCCCTCCAGTAAATCTCTTGCATTTGTAATTGCTTCTTCAGACTATCTCCATCAGTGAATCCTTCCGGAAAGTCGGTAAACTGTACCTGATAACCCTCTTTTATCTTGCGAGATCTCACAAGGATAGAAAACCCTTTTGCATATACGCCCTCCTTACAGAATCTATAATACGTATTATTTTAGACGTATATCAAGGAATGTTTTACTACCTTGTAAAGAGTTATTACAGGCAGTTCTCTATACTTCTCTTGAATGAAAAGCAACAGTCTCCTCCGTAATGTGATTTTTAAAATTTTTCGTGACTTTTTGCAGTATCGCTCGTAATTATCTATGTCAAGTAGTGCCTGGTCGAAAGTGTCTTTTGCTATGAAGTCTACCCTCTAGCAGTTCATCCCCAAAGCGAAGAATCTTACCCTTGCAGCGATAGCCCTTGTCTCTTCTACAGACTCGGCAACTGCTTCAATCTTGTCGCTTAATACTTCAACCCGGTCAACTAAGGCTTTCTGAGATTCTGCAAACTCTCTGGTAAGGATTTTCCCGATAAAGGTAAGGATTGCCGTCCATGGCTTTTTATCTTTCGGAGCGAATTTTTCAATTAGGGTGATTGTCCCAAGAAAAAGCCAACCTAACGACTGGATAATGACTCCAAAGTCCACTAGGCTAAAAAACGCGTTAAAATCTATCATTCATTTTCTGCCCCTTTCCCTGCAACAATACGCAGAATTTCATTTTCCTGCTCCTTGCTGATCCATTTCTTAGCAACGGCTCTATCTAGCAAAGCCTTACTAAGAACTCCCTCAGTCGCAAGTCTCAAAAGTGTTTCCTACATATTACGCACCTCCTAAGTTCTCAAGAAGCAGAGTATCAACAACACTCCTCAGCTCCTGATTCTGCTTCTTCAGCTCTTGGATTTCCTCTGTCAGTGTAAGGATTCTCTCAGCAAGTTTTTCCTCAAGCCGGACAAATTCGACCTCACCTTTTTCATTTTCCCTTGCCTTTTCTTCCACATTGTGAAAGCTCCGTCCCTATAAATGAAAAGCTCCCTAATGTCCCACATGGTAGACTCCACCGCATAAGCAGTTTCGCCATAAATAGCTTTTGCAACCATGTTCGCATCAGTAGGATTTTCAAAGATGGTAACTGTCTTTCCTTCATGCTCCTCAGTTGTGGGATTTGGCAAAATCAAAGCAAACTCCCTCTTCATTTTTCCTCCTTCCTTTTTATGCAAATTAAAAAAGGAACTCCGCAAGGAATCCCTTTCATGCGATAAATGTTATGTAAGTTTTACCATGTTCCGTCATTCATATTTGCCCCCCAGGCAATATAAATGCATCCAGTACCGCCCTTGCCACCGTCAGCTTGATAATATTGTCGGCTGAGAGATTGTCCTAATCCACCCCTCCACCATTACCAAGCCCATCTGTCCCATTGTCTCCGTACGAGAACCACGGCCTGCTTTGAACGCTACCATTTCCACCACTTGCATACATGACACCATTGAAACCAACAGTAGTAGTGCCTTGTCCTGCTCCACCTTTTGAACCACCTCCGGAAGAACCATTTGTTCCACCGGGGGCATACTCGCTTCTTCCAGTACCGCCTCCGGAACCACCTTTTCCTCCTGCGCAGATGATTTATCGCTATCACCTTGTTGTCCCCAAGAACCTGCGTGTGCAATTCTATCGCCAAGCCTAGTGATAACTCCGTCCTCCCATTTACCGGTGTATGTATAACCCGGATGGTCAGTGTTTATCACCCCATAACTTCTGCCTTTATAAATGAAAGTGGGAACTATCCAAGATAACTGCTGGCCGGGCGTCACATTCATGTAATCTTGAACAACATAACCGCCACCTCCACCACCTCCTGCATAGTATCCTTCACCACGTCCACCATAGCCTCCCTGTCCGACAAGGATAAATCTAATGCGGTAAACATTCACAGGAACAGTCCATACGCCTGCACCCATGCCCAGAGTGATAGCACCACTAGCGGCTGTCGGTGTAAATTCAAGCTTTGGGGCAGAATTGATATCTTGATACCATCTACCTCCTTTCACCGAGACATAGGAAACAGCTTTTAATGTAATGCGGGACATCCGGAAATAATGGAGTAATAATATAAGTATCAGCGGTGTCATACACCCATTTTCCTGATGTATCGTCAGGATTTCTCGGTTCAGGCTCACTTTTTTTCCATGCTATAAGCCTCACACCACTCCACATTGCCCCACCGGAAGGCTTTGCCCATGTAAACATGGTTTGTCTATGTCCTCGTGGGGCGAATCTAAAATTTGTTATTGAGGCAATTTCAAACGCTTTAAGAGCAAGTTCCTTTATATACTCTTTTGAGTACATAATAGTAGCATTTTTGGCCATCACCTAATCGGTAATTCAACTTCTCTGTTGTCTGGTTCAGGAACTACCAATTTGTTGTCGGTTTTTCTTATATAGACCGGGAGGCAACTTTCCAGAATGGCATCAAAGTTATTGATTTTTCATATATCTTCTTTATTGTGAAGAATTAAAATGTTCCTCTATTCTTCCCTCCAACGCCACCAAGTGGTATAAATACTTCACTCATTATTTACTCACCCCTTTAGTTTTACTTTAAATTCTTTCGTAGGCTTTTTCTGCTGCACAGTAGAAGGTCACATAACCGTCTGTAACCTCTGCGCTGGTAATCAGCCCCGCCATCTCGTCATAAGTCTCTATATCCGAGGGGCTGGAAGTCTTAGTGTGCGCCTTTCCCCATAGATACGGAATCTGTAGCCTTGACTGTCGGCACAGATACCCTTTTGGCTATATGGTGCAGAAGAGGACCAGTTCCCAGAAGGAAGTGTTATAATGACTTCCTTCGTGTTCGTGATCGTTGCCACTCTTCCTGTTACTTCATCCAGGATATCCATATTTTCATTCAACTTAGCAATGTCAATAAAATCCGATCTTATCAGGCTTATTTAGCTTTAGATTTCTTGTTTGCGTCATTATGCTCCTTTCTGCCATTTCTCATTTTGGTAGGCACTTTCCCAAGTATGCGGCTTCATATCTCCCCAAGTTTTCTTTGTGAAATTTTCCCACCGGTTATAGATAACACTTATCTCATATACCATATTCATCGGAAGCATTTGTTCCACTGTCTCCCTTATGAAGTCAAGTGAGCGAAGACTTGCGAAATAACCGGAATAGAAACGGAAAAGTTATTGATTTCCACATCTGTATGCCCTCTCCACAAGCATTGGCCAGAACCTCTTTAAGCTTCCTTAGTGTGTAGGGAAGTGCCTTATTCTCTACAGCAAGAAGTCTTTGCCGTCTGTCGTCAGGGCTATCACTATCCAGAGGCCTAATGTGGAGGTACTTTTCCATTTCATACAGTCCTTCCTCTGTCATAGAGGAAATAAATCTGTCTTTCAGCCACGTATCGAGCCTTTCCCAAGCCATGGTGAACTCCGGACTTTCACTCTGCCCTATCGCTTGGAAATCTTTTAACTCTTTGAGGAAATCCGGTAGGTTAACCAGTAATTCAACGTTTTTCCATTTATCCCTCCGAAACAGTTCCAAGAACAGGGATATAGCTAGCAGATAAAAGTAAGATTATCTTTGCTGCCATTGATCCTTGTTTCCTTTTATATCCACGATTCCTTCAACAGCAAGCAGTCTTGATGTAATCTGCATGTCTTATAATGGGGTTTTCCTTCTGCCACTCCTTTCTAAGCTCCAGCATATACTTTTCTACAGCTTCCCTTATCTGGCTAGACAAAGCTGCAAAGCTATATCCGTTGGCAAATGTAAACCTTCCGGATAAATTGATGATTTTTTCCTCCGGAGTTCCTACGCTTACGCTGTGGCCTATTGGAGCAAGTCCATACCCTTCTCCCGAAGAGCTAGGATCTATCTTTTCCTGTACAAGCTTAATTAATTCCGCACTCGCCTTTGAATAAGTTGTGTCCAGAACTTTAACTTCTACTGTTCCTCCTGCAGACAGCTTTTTTTCTTTAATGAGCGCTCCCACCGTCATCATCCAAGCCTGTATCTCAAAATAGCGGCCATCAATATTAGCAGTAAAATCATCGAAACCTTCAGGAAGCTCAATGTCTGAAGGAGACACTCCGTAGGGGAGAGATCTAGTCACTCTACAGCGCCTACTCCCTGAATAGCCAGCACCTTTTCGATATAATCATCCCTGTTTCCACCAAAGGATACAGACTTATAGGAGTTAAAGAACCTCTCTCTTAAGCTGTCTGTACTTTCCTCGTCTTCTCCTGGAATAAGGAGTTCCGAGATATTCACTTCTTCCAGTTTTTCTATATATCCGATAGGTATAATTTTTCCATAGGCTCTGTTTCCTACTGTGCAGACTCTTCGCACTCAACTTTATAGGATCGGAAGAAATCTTCTCTATCACTTTGTAATTCGCTGCGTCTCCTGTAAAACGTTCCCCAATAGGGATTTCAACCGCTGACGGCGTGGATGTAACTTTAAGTATTGCTTTTGTGGCCGGTTCCGGAATAATCCCTCGATCCTTTGCCCTCATAATTACAAACTCTCTATCTGCAGTATCTGTAAATGCTTGTTTAAGCATCCAGTCAAGCTCTGTATAGAGGGTGGATAGTTCAATGGCCGTTAAAGCATTAGAAGTATGCAGCAAAGAGCCTTCTTGCTTATCAATATCTCCCTCAACTCTGGAGAGCATTCTCCCAAGTATGGTTTCCATGGTTTGATTCTCATACATTCTCAGATACCTCAATCTTTCCTAGCTTAGTCTTTACTGTAAGCTTGATTTTTAGCTTTGTTCCGTCCTTACTCACTTGGAAATCATCTATTCCGGTGATATAAGGATGAACTTTCAAGGCTTCCTCTATCTCTGCTTGACTATCAACTTCCAGATACTCTTCTGTGGTGGTTTGGCCAAGATATTTTTCGAGTGACACTCCGTACTGCCAGGAGTATAGGGCATAGCGAAATCGTTCGGTATGGATACAGCACTATCCCAAACACGATTGCTTCAATCCTTCCACAATCCGTCCCGTAAGGCGGTTTTCTGCAAAAATCTATCTCATACTCCCCTAGGAAATACTCATTTATGCTCTTCCTATCCTTGACATCATAAAAAGAAGGTAAAAGACTCATGGATTCACCACCTTATCAATCACTACGAATTTAGAGTCTGAAAGCTGATATACAAGAACTAAATCACCAGCTTTTAACGGCTCTAAGTACGTACTATTGTCAGAACAAGCGCCTCCCCCATTAGGGGATTGCGTTTTAACTTTTACGCACAATGGGCTTAATAAATGTTGGCTTAGCAGTATATCCTCCTTCTGTAACTCCAATTTTCCCAGTTTTAAAGAATTTGGACTTGTCATTGTCGCTAACTTTAACTCCCTTGCCACTTCCTCTCTTGGAAGTAGATTTGCCAGCTCGCTTTCCCACATTTTTATCAGCCCCTTTCTTCTCTTCTTCTCTCTTTTCTTCTTTCCTGTCCTCAAACTTTTTTTCATCCATAACGGAATCGAAACGTAAATCGAGGTCCATTGTGTATACTTCCCCATCAAAGCTATGTCTATCCGCGCTTATCCAGTACTTGCCGTTAAGTCCGGTAGCAGAATCCTTGATATCTACAAAGTAGCAGCTTAAACAATTGATATCTCCTATAGCACTAATCTTTATCTCCTGCTTAGGAGATATATTCATAAGTGCGTTGGCCGATTGTGCTGTAGCCTTCTCCTCTTTCTTAAATATCTTTTGAAATACTCCGTACTTCTTTATGGAATTATCGTCTTTCAGTTCTCCTATCTGATTTCCTTTTCATCATAGATCTTTTATCCGGTTCACAATGTTTTCCATGGTCTCCGTAAGACTTGCCGACATAAGGTTATCCGTTTCAGATAGGATAAAGTTCTTTACGCTCCACTCTGTCTTGTAGACTGCAAATCCCCTTTTATAAATCATTGGGAAATACTTATCCTTTGTTACCTGGTGAGCTTTGGTATAGGCTCCCATGATAATTTCATAAATACCTTTGTCATCACAAAGTAAAGAAGGGATGTTCACGCCGGTAGGATGCAAATGCCTAATCGGAATCTGCATATCATCAAGAACTTGCTTTGCTATCCCCTCCGCTGTTAGATTCTTGAAATTATACTGTCCTGTACTCTCCAAAAGATTTTTCATCATGTCATAGGCTGTATAGGTAATAGTACCTATATTAGAGCTCCGTTCTACTCCAAATATCTGCCCATAGAACACTTCTTCACCGTTGTAAGAGAAGCTTACAAAATCTCCGGTAGATACCTTCGGTATGTCAAAACTGTCATTAGGAGCATTAATTAGATCAAATGACAATTCTCGGGAGGCCTGACTTGCTGAGCCGCTCCACTCAACCTTAGACACTGGAATAGAATACTGCCCACTATCTTTTATTAGTGTTACCGTCATTCTTAACCTCCCGGGATAATAAGTTTCTGCCCTGTCTTAATTCTGTTGGGATTTCCTCCTATCACTGAGCGATTAGCACTATAAATTGCTTTCCAGTTAGATGATCCTGTCAGGCGCTTTGCGATAGAAGTAAGCGTATCCCCCTTTTTCACTATATATTCTTGTGTGTTAACCTTAGGCTCTGTGCGTGCCGTTTCTTGGTTTCCGTGTACTGCTGCAGAGGCACTTTCCCCTCCGGCATTATCCTGGATAACACTGGACTGTGTAGCATTTACATAGCGGTATTCTTTAAGGCTTAGAGTGTAAAATATATCTCCGGTACCATCATTTTCTCCCCATTCAAAAGATTCTATCGTGCAGGTCATTCTGACAGGGCTCCCTGTAATTATTAGCTTGACAGTTCCTAGCTGTTTCATCCGTTCAATAGCGTTTACATATTGTAAAGGCTTTAAAATCCGCCCTTTCCTACAATATGAGGAATCCTTCCGAAAAGGAAAAAAGGAGCTAAACGACACTGATCGTAAGCCCCTCTTTCCTTTAAGAGATATTTCCCCTATCCCTATAATATTTTCTGTTTGATTATTCTGTTTGCTCTGTACCTTGTACTCGGAAGGCAGTACAGGGATTGAAATACTGTTAAGCCATATTTCCACTAAATGTCCACCCTCCTCTATTACTTTGCAGCCATAGATAGCTTCCTGGCTATAGCTTCGCCAATCTTATTAATATCTGCTTCTTCTCTTACTGTAAAGCTATTCCCTGTAACATTCACAGAAATGGAATTACTTCTTGCCCCCTCTGCTCTGGCCATAGCCACAGACTTGTCATGAGGATAGATTCTTGTACCCCGAGGAAGGTCTAATATTTCTCCTCCTCGTTCACTAACTTGAACAAGGCCTCCCACCCAGTTATCTGTTCCACTTGCCATCTTCGGAAGCGTTCCAATGGTTCTACCGGTATGATCAGTTGCAGGAAGTTCTGGAAGCTTAATACTAGCTACCGTATCAATGATATTTTGGACAATACCAAGGATACCGTCTAATACGCCGTGGAAGAAAGAGCCTATAGCTGTAGCTATTCCGTTAACTATCATTTTTAGGCCTTCCCACGCCTTACTCCAGTCACCTGTAAATACTCCTGTTATGAAGGTTATAATACCGGTTAACACCTTTAGTACTCCGTCCACAACACCTACAACAATCCCAACTATAGAGGAAATTACTCCTACAGCAGTTCCTATAGCCCTAACCAAAGTCTGTTCAAAAAACTTGGCCAGCGCTTCCCTTGGACCCTTTGTGGATTCCAGAAAAGTTGTAAAAGTCTCTTTTATACTATGAATATGTGCCTTAATTCTATCAAATACCGGGCTAAAACGACTAAGAGACTGCTTAAAGGTATCAAAGTTTTTTCGCACCAAAAGGACAATTCCAACAAGAACAGCTATCGCGGCAATTACCAGGCCGACAGGACCGGTAATCACCGATATCAAGCCCCCTGCTTTAGATACCGCCATAAATACTTTAATCACAGTGCCGACTATACCTACCAGCTTTCCGAACACTATTAGCATTGGACCTATGCTGGCCACCATAGCTACGTTCTTTAAAATAGCCTTAAGCTGTTCATCACTCATCCCATTTAGCTTGTCCGAAAGCTTCTGTGCCCAATCTACAAATTGTTTTAAGTAAGGAAGCACAAAATCTCCAATTCGGATTGATATAGCTTCTATAGCAGACCCTAAGCGCGTTAGCTGTCCATTAAGGTTCTCTAAGCGCTCTTTTGCCATTTCGCCTGCTGCTCCATTTGAATTTTTTATGCTTTTCTCCAAGCTATCATAGGCCTCATCTGTAGAATTAATAACCGCAAGCATTCCGGCTGTAGCTGTTTTTCCGAAAATCTGATTGGCATAGTAGAGCTTTCCCTCCTCAGTAAGTCCTGAGAATCCACTTTTTAGGCTATGAATCATCTCAGAGAAGGATTTCATAGTGCCATCTTCGTTGGCCATAGAAATACCAAGATCCTTCATTGCAGATTTCACTTCTTTAGAATCTCCGGTCATGTTTAGCAGAGCTGTTCTAAGCGTAGTACCGGCTTGAGACCCTACAATAGACTGATTTCCCATAATACCGATAGCGGTATTTACCTCTGCAAAATCATAGCCTAGAGTACCGGCAATAGATCCTACGTATTGATACGTCTCTCCAAGACCTAGCATATCTGTTTTTGTATTCGTGAATGTCGCTGTCATAACATCTGCATATCTTGAAGCTTGGTCTGCTCCTCTCCAAATCCGGCTAAGGCGCCAACCACGATATCCGTAGATTCTGCTAAACCTACTCCTCCTGCGCTCGCAGCGGAAAGAATACCGTCTAAACCTTCCATGTTCTGCTTAGCATCCCAGCCGGCCATAGCGGTATACTGCATAGCCTCTCCAACCTCTCTTGCTGTCCATGCAGTTGTAGCCCCCAAATGCTTTGCCTGATCAACAAGAGCATCGTCCCATTTTTGCCCCATAATAGCTTTTACAGCACTCATAGAACTTTCAAAGTCTGCTGCTGTCTTTACCGCTGCCACTCCTGCACCGGCAATAGGCACCGTGACCGCAGCGGTCATAGCTGCACCGGCTTTAGCTATGGAGTCGCCGGTGCGTTGCAAGTTCCCAGCTATCTTGAAGGTTTTCTTGTCCATGGCCGTAAGAGATGAAAGAGACTTTTGAAATCCTCCAGTAAATTTGTCTACCAGTCTCAGCGTTACGTCTACTGTTCTATTTGCCATTCTTTTTTCCTCTGCTCAATTTCTAACTGGAGGAATGCATAGATTATCTGCCTCTCTCCGTAGCCAAGTTCAAAAAAGTCCGACGGTTTCCAGTGATGTAATCTAGAAAAGCCAAAAACATGGCATTCGTTTCACCATCGGACTCTACTAGTTTTTTACTTCTTTTACTTCATCCTCTTCCGCAAATCCGGAGAAAGCCGTAACCTTATCCGAAAGAGTGGATAATTCTTTTCCGGGGAAAAATAAAAAAGCCAAGTCCTTAGGACTGGCCACTCCAAAATGCTTCTGTAATCCGCTATCTTTAAGACTTGGCTCCACTAAAGCTTCGCAAAGCACCAATGCACTCACATCATAAGCTTTAGAGTAATCAACTGTCCCCTTAGGTCCCATTAAGGCGGAAGCAAGGAGTATATTCCTTTCCGGAAAGGGCTCTAAACTTAAGAGTCACATCCTCACCCATAATCTTACTTAGATGTTTTGCTTTCAACTCTAAGAACTCTTCCTTCTGAAATTCCCTCTGTCAATTTGTAATAGTTTCTGTGTTAAACTCATGTTTCTCCTATTTCACTATATTAGAAATCCCTTGAATCAGTCTTGCCGTTTTCTTCATTAAGCTGTTCTCCTCAAGATACTCCAAGCCCTTTAAGGTAATCTCCGGTCTTGTAAGCTTAATTCTGGGATAAATATCCCCGAAGCTTTCAAGCACTTTCTCCTCCGGAGATATACCCTTCTTTAAGCAGCATACTCACAATTCTTGACCACTTAGGAAAGGAAAGATTCAGGATTCATGGGACAAAAGAGTCTTGTCCCAGTCCTCGAAATCCATAGACTTATGGAGAATACTAAGTATCTTGTATATACTTTTAAACTCCTCCATAATCCCTCCTAAATCGTGTCGATGAAGTCCCAGTCCTCACAAGTAAAGCTGTAGGACTCTTCCGCATTCTTTCCATGCTCCCAGTCTGCAAGAATTGCCTTATCAAACTTACAACCATATGCCACGACTCTTTCCGTTCCAGAGCCTGCCGGATCGAAAAGCTTTAGAAATAATCTTGAAGTTCGGAACCTTTCCGGACTTCAAACCATCAGATACCTTCTTCGCAAGGAAAGAAGAAATCTTATGCAGCTTAACTTCTCCCTTTGTCTCTACTCCAGTTAGCTTTTGGCCATCCAGAAGCTTTCTTGTTCTTGGGACATTGGTATACTTGGCATTGATTTCCAGCTTAAAAGAAATTACCTCCGCCATATAAGTATCATCTACCCAGAGTTCTCCCCAGGTACCATTGATAACCTGATCAGATACAAAACCGTCCATACTATCTCCTTTTCTTACAAATAAATCTCCAAATCCATATCTTCCATAGCATCTAAGATAGAGATATTCGCTCTTAAGAAAACTCTGGATCCTGTGTTCTCTTCCTTTACCGCTTGTTCGGAAAGATTATTTACATCAACACCTTTCTGCTTTAAGTACTCACGCTGGCCGTCAATGTCGATATAGCATTCTCCCTTAGACAGAAGATTGGATCGTACAAGCCCGGCAAAGTAGGAATTAATGGCAGTAATCAGCAAGCACTTGTTATCGTAAGTGTTCGCATATCGTCCAACATAGGTATCCTCCCAAGCTCTACGGATATCCTCATAGATCATATCCATGATTTCCACAATCTTAATCTTCTTAAAGCTATCTCCCTTTACCTCTGTGGTAGTGCTTAAGGAGTTTACTCCACGGTTAACCTTTACTTTTTCACCGTCATACATAAAGATAAGCTTTCCAGCCCCTACAGCCTCATCCGCTTCCTGCTTAGTAAATCTTTGACAGTCAATAAAGTCTTTCAGCGGCGCATAAGTGATTGAAATACTCAATGGCGTACCGCAGATAAGGCCGGCAATTCTCGGAGTTACCTGTTCCGGAGTAAGCACCGTACCATCTGGCCTTGTCAGGCTTGCGCTTACATTAATGATTCCCTCATTATCTCCGGCTACTTCCGGAAGAACGACCTTCCGCTTTAACTTCTGCTCTGTCCTTAAGCTTTTAATCCAAGTCACTACTTCATTAGTCTTTCCATCAGTCTTTACCGTAGGAATCGCTAAATAGTCAAACTTGGTCTGTGCGAAGTATTTCAGCATGGCCGTATACTCTGCATTAAGTTTCTCAGGAGTTCCCTGCATTACATAAACAAGAACCTTTTTAGGAGCTACCTCACAACCCCTGCAGGCATCTTTAACATATTGCGCATTTTGTGCACTTAATCCGGAAGGAATATCTGTAACGGAATATGCAGTGAAAGCTTCTCATCTTAGTCTTTTCTGATCAAAGCCAAAAGCTACAATTCCTCTCTCTCCTCTCTGGATTGCAGACTCTCCTTTCTCAATAAAGCTAATATTCACTTCCGGAGATTTTAATTTTACTCATTTTTTCTCCTCTCATAACTAACTCTTTTTGCTGTCTCTTCATCTTTTGGCTCTGCGATTGTGTCATACCACTCAAAAGCGTGCAGTAATCTGAAAATATGTTGTTTTCAGCACCGATATAATCAAATTCTACGGAGCTTACAGTAACCAATTTCTCCTTAATCTTGATTTTCAAATGAAAAACTTTCCGTATCTTTTTCAAACACGGAAAGCTGAAATTCTTCATTTGAGTTTTTCAGAGTGTAATCTTGTATCCACATTTCTGCCTTACAAGATTAATGGACTCATAATTCAAAGTATAAGGAACTATCTCCGTGTAAAAGCTTGGTAGATCCATCCCCTCTCTTACATCTGTGCCGTAGATTTTTAGCTTAGGAAAGGCCTCTTTCAGTGCCTTATTACATGATTTCTTGACTTCTAATAACTCAATCATAGTTTATGCCTCTTTATAGCCTTCTCAACAAATTTCCCGGTGTCCTCTCCAAAGCTATCCTTAAATTCCTCTCTGGTTTTCTCTGCATAGTGCTTTCCGGGAACAAATCCTCCGGTGTCTTCACCCCAGAGCCATTTCCTATGGCCATTCTCCAGCAAATGAAATAAAGGACTCTTATTCGTTACACTAACAGCTGTCGCATTGTAGAGGGAATCTCTCTCATACTCTGTTTTCCAGCTTTTTGCGATAGGCTTTTTCCCTTTTGTGTAATTCTTATAGCCCTTTTCATTACAGGAATCCTTCCAAGCTTTGGCCTGCTGCCTAAGGTATCTCTCTGCTTCATCCGGAAAAGTTTCAATAATACTCTGAAAATCCTTATCCAGTCCGTGATAATCAATATCAACCATAGGCAAGCTCCTTTTCAGTCTTTTCAACGCACATACACTCTACAATGTAATTTACCTCTAAAGGATTAATAATAGACTGGATAATAAATTGCCGCTTCCCATACACCAGAATATCCGTTGGACGTAAATCCTCCCAATGCCTTAAAGTGATTTTCACGGATAGGGAGTGATACTCTTTGTAATACTCCGTATACTCACTTCCTCTAACCGGGCGGATTTCTCCATACAGACTTCTCACTTTCTCTAAGACCTTTGTTGTAGATCCTACGGAGTTTTCCTTTTCAATATACCGATAAACTCCTATCACTTTTCTAAGTCTTCCGGGATTAATGGCCATCTTGTCCACCTCCCGGCAGCAAATTCTTAGAGTGCATCGAGAGGATAATTTCTGCGGTACGATTGACTTCTTTTTTGTCTACGGTCATTGCACGGTTATCGTACATGTCTGCTATCAATGTAAGAATTGCTATAGAAATGTCTTCATGCTGATCTAGCTCCTCTAAAGACAGCCCTGTATAAGATGTAACATAACTCACTGCTGCGGCCTTTAAAGCTCCTAAAGACACTCTCTCGCTCTCTGTAACATCTTCCTCCATGATTCTGCAGTAATTAGCAATAACGGATTCCGTAAGTTCGCTTACTTTCATTCCTCCCCCTTTCAGAGTTCACAGAGCCCAACATCAGGCGCATTTTAGGTTCTGACTAAGCTTTTACTCATTACCCAAAGTGCGCCTCTGCAGGTCTAATTCTTACTTTACAGTAAGCTTTGCAAGCTTCTGTGCATTCTCTACCTTGGCATCAAACTCTATCCAAGCAACAACTCCTACTGCATGCTGGGTAGCAAACTTCTCTCTAAGGACTTCAATTTCCATTTCCTCAGAAAGCTTAACCGCAAGGCCGGATAAATCACCATAAATGATGGCGTTCTTTCCGGTAGCCACCTCATCCATGTTTTCAGATGTATAAACAGGCTTGCCAAACAAAGTGTACCCCCACTTAGTAGTTGCATCCTGATTAAGCAGGTACTGGCCGTTATTATCCTTTAACTGGCGGATGGCTGTTCTGGTGTTCTTAGTCATAATCCAGCAAGCTTCTCCCTGATAAGCATCCGATAGATTCTGCAGCTGAATACAGGTCATCTGCATCTACCTTATTTACTGCCTTCGTGGTAACAGTCTGGGTAATTCCCTTAATCATACCGTCAACCTTGCTGGTAGAACCCTTAAGGAGCTGTCCCTCTACCCAACGAGATACTGTTTCAGCCATAGCATCAACTACGAAAGAAACAATATCGAAGTTGGAATTATTGATAAGGCTCTTAGATACCTTAGTCAAAGCTCCAGCAAGGAAGCCCTTTAAGGAGATAGTTCCGAACTTTTCCGGAAGAAGACTCTAACTCTACAAACTCCTCAACATAAGTCATCTGGATATCCTTAGAATCAGCTGGTAATAAGGAACATTTGAGTTCTCCTTTCACGTTGTATCGTGTAGCCTTGCTAAACACCGGAGAAATGTCATGTACTTTCTTGATGATTTTGTTGGCGATAGACTTAGGAATCACAGCTCCATTGTCTCCCGAAGTAGATTGTCTGCTCTTTCCTCCAGAACAACTCCTCGGATATAGCTTTCAAAGGCTCTAAGCTCCTTTGCCTCCGTATTCACCTTTTTCCTTGTCCTCAGAAGCCTGTGCCGGCTCCTTAAACTCGTACTTTTCTGCTCTTTCCAGCATCTCGATAGAGGAATCTAAATCCTTTACTTTTCTTCTCTAACTCATTGAACTTTTCGTTCTCTTCATCAGTAAAAGCTCTAACCTCGGCCTCTACCTTTCCGGTAAGCGCCTTTAATTCCTCAACTGCTGCGTTTCTCTGCTCCTGTAATGCTTTTCATCTTTTTCGTTCATACTTTTAATCCTTTCCTAAATGTTTAATTCTTTTTCCCAATAGCTATCAAGCTTTTGGAGTTTCTGTAATTTCTGCTCTGGTTTCCAATACCTCACCCTGAATAACCCTCATCTGCACGGGCATTAATCAAGGTACCCTCGTAGCAAGGAAGCTTTGGTCATCAATGATAGAAACCTCTTTAGGTCCATATCCTCAACATAGCGGCGCTTCAAACCTTCTCTAACATCCTCATTCCGTGAATCTCTGTCATAGAACCCAAAGGACCAGCCTCTTAGCTTTCCTGATCTTGCTTTTTCAATCACCTCTTTATCAGTGACTATAGCCCGAGCTTTCAGGCCGATTGAATCCTCAGTAAGCTCAAGGTTTGTCTTTGTACTTCCGAGAACTCTATCCTGGTCATGGTTTAGCAAGAGCTCCACATCATTTCTTGTAAGCGCCCTAGTAAAAACACCGGGAACAATTTGCTCAACAAATCGCTCTCCGGTGCTTCTATCTTTCATAGGTCTGGAATCTCTTCCTACGGCGTTTACATAGCCTTCGATTTCTACGGAATCACTCCGTATCTGAATTCTCATTCTTTTCTTCCTTCTCCTTTCTTAGTAGTCTTTCTCTGTCTTCCTTTGCAATTTCGATTCCCCCTACCTGGTTCATGTTTGGAACAAAGGTTACTTTTTCCTTCGGATAATACAGAACATCTTGAAGGCCAAGTTTTACAAAGTCTAGTCCCAGAGGCTCCATATTTTCCTTGAATCGGATTTCATCAATCTGCATAAAACCGTTCTTACTTGCGATTTCGTATGCTTGGTAGCGCTTTAATACATCTGCCTTAGTGAGTTCTGATGTATCTGCCGCCCATTTAAGAGTTCCTTTTTCAGATTCAAGCAGGAAATCTCTATTTAAAGCCGTCTCAATCTCTGAAAGAATCGGCTGAATGCAATATTGTAGAAATATGATTCTGTCCTCCTCGGACGGTGTACTGTCACGACTGATTAGTTGGTACGGTACGCCGAAAATCTGGCATATCTGCCTTGTAGAACTGGAAATGTTCTCATGCAGCTGCATTTCTGCAGGTGTTGCAGAACTTTCTTGGAACTCTAAGCCATCATTCAAGATTACCACGTTTTCAGAGTCATCTTCTGAAAACATCCGCTTCCAGGCACTCTTTAAAAAGTCCAAGGCTTCCTGGCTTAACTTTTTCTGAGATTTCACAAAGCCTTTTTTAGCCCCTCCGGTTTTTAGCATTTTGTTTTGAAAGCGCATCGTCTGGTAGGCAATAGAAAAAGGCTCGGAGTTCTCCTCTACTACGCTGATACTTCTATGCCCATCTCTTGTCCGTCTAAGTAGCTTAACAAATTCGTGAGGATAATACTGCTTACCTCCCTACAAGGAGTTTGTAGTCCTTAAATATCGGGTCTGCATTATAGCTAAAACCCAATGTTTGAAGGATCACATAACGTAGGCTTTTTACTTTGTTTCCTCTTCTTTCAATATATGCATACCCACCCTCATCCAGCAGATAATCTTCGATGAGTGAGCGTTTCATCTGAAAAGCATCCAGCGTATCTCCCGGGTCAATATTTAAAAGCCCAACTCTCTGATCGTCTCTTTCCTCAGAAAGCTTAATCTTGTCATTATCCACCTTATAAAGCCTAAAAGGAATCATAGCCACCGTTCCGGCAATCAAATTTACACAAGCAGATACTGCAGGAATCTGCATTGCCTGTTCTTTGTTGATTTTCGGGTCTGACACCAATGCTTTAAGCAGTGCATCTCCGGATACTGCAGCTGTATCTGCTCTAATCTCCTCGGCTTTTTCTTTTTAAATGGCCACATATCACCCTCCTAAATAACCTGTGCTACAAAGTCATTGCCTGTATCGCTTCTTTGCAATAGGCATACGGCATTGATAAGGGAAACCACCATATCTACCTTGCCGTTTGACTTTTTCTTGTTTACATACTGATTCTTGTTTGTGTCATAAACGCACTTAGCATTCTGAAAGTTAATCTCCAAAAGCGGATTACTCTCATAAGCAAATTCCTTCTTCAAAATCTTCTCTTTCAAGAACTTAGTTGCCGGATGTAAAACAGATGAATGCTGCTTAAGCTCTATCATTTGAAGCCCCTCTTTCTCAAGCTTTTGTGCTGTAGACAGGGCATTCCACCGGTCAAAACCTATTTCCATTACTGTAACGCCATATTTCTCTTCAAGAGATAGAATAAACTCCTCTATGAAGGTGTAATCTATTACCCTATCCCCACAAGCATAGACATGCACTGTTTTACAGAGATTCCGATAGTCCACATGCTCCGCTGCAGCCTTTTCCTCTATCCGTTCTTCCGGGATAAAGGCAAAGGATTTAGCAAAAATTGTCTCGTTTTCTATCGCAACCATGGAAACAGACGTATTATCATTTGATTCTGATAGATCCAGTCCCAGATAGACTTCTTTACCGGTCCAATCAATGGATTCCACCCTGCAAGCTTGCACATCTTTAACATCTATATAGCTTTCTGTTCCTACCCCTTGGTAGATGATGTTGCAGTGCTTAGTAACGAAGTTTTCTCTTACCTTTGCCGTTGCTATTGCTCTTGTACGCTTCTTAAGCAAATCCTCCCATATCTCAGGAATCTCCAAGGCTACTGGTTTGCTTGCTTTAGAATTAAGTCATTTGTTTCCCAGTCCTTTGTGTTATCCGGCTCATACAGGAGCGAAAACCTAGTTTCATCCTCAACAAGACCATTTAGGACTTTCTTTGAATAGCTAACCTCTTCCTCAAAAGGATTATCTATTGTCGGATACTTTGTAGAGATAACAAATCCCAGCTTATTCAATATGTTAAGCTGTCCGGAACGCATGGCCTCCAAAGGGTAAATTGTAGGTAGCGCTCCCACCTCATCCGCACAGAAGGCATTAGGTAAACGGCCGTCCATTCTGCTTGTGGAAAAGGAAAGAGGTGTATAAACCGAGTTAAAAGGCTTAAAGCTGATATAATCTCGCAAAATTTTGAATCTGTTCTTGCCTTTATAGGAGTACACCAAGGGAGAAGAACGCAAAGTCTCCGAAATTGCCTCCCTTATCTCTCTTGATAAGCTACCATCCGGTGCCACGCTAAAGAACTTTGAAAACTGCGGTTCAGTAAGAAGCAACAAAATAAAGATTGTTGCCACCGTGTAAGTCTTAAAATTCTTACGGCATATCTCCAAAAGCCCTGTTTCATATCGCCTTTTTTCTTCGTTATTCCTATAAACAACGCAGAAAATAGCAATATAAAAAAGCCATTGATACCCACAGGTGCATTCTGCAAGAGGTACTCCGGCCTTTAATCCTTTAGGCATATTCAAGAGTTTGAGAAGTCCATTAAGCTGCTTAAGTTTCTTCTCACTAATCTTATACTTTTTATTCTTTCCTTCGCATATCCGCATGAAATCCTTCATCTGCAGCTTAACAAACTTAGGGGTAGTGTTCTCTTTGACTGCCTTCTTGCAGTACAGATACGCTTTGTTTTCCAGTCATTCATCATCACCACCATTTAACAGCTTCATCAGTGGGTCTTCTTCCTCTTCATCATCCTTTCCCTTTCCTAAATCTTTGATAATTTTCATAAGAGTCTGTGCAGTTCTATTGGCCGAATCTGTGGTTCTATTGTATTCAGACACTGCAGGATGCGTGTAGATGTTTTCTCTACCTTCACATATTCCTTGGTAACCAAGGAGCCGTCCTCCTTTATTGTCCTCTCCAGATCGGCCAAAGATTCTCAGTTGCACTTGATACCGCTCGAAGGTCGTAAGGAAGAAATAATGCGATTGTACTCCACTTTCCTCGGCAAGACAGAATAATCTCTTCTGCTTGTTGTTTTAAGTTTTGTTTTTTTCATGTTCTCTCCCATCAAAAAGCACCCTAAGGGCGCTTTTTAAAACAATCTAACTATCAATACTCTTATATTCCGGAATTATTGCATCCAGATCCACTTCATAGCTACCTGCAAGCAAGGCATAAGTTATAGTATATTTCTTTCCAATCTTGCTGAATGTAAAATTGACTTTGTATTCCCTTCCGTTCCAGCATTTTTCCGGAAAATAAAGCGCTTCGATAGTGCCATCACCGCTCTCATCCAAAGAAAAATTGGTAATACTAAAACGTGTAAGTGAAATTTCTGCTTTCACCACCTTCGAAATAAAGATGTTCGCTAATGCTCTACAGGATATGTCTACTTCTGTTGGCACCTTCCATCATCTTCGGCCTTTTTCTTCTTGGCCTAATGACTCTGGTGCTGATTCGGCTTGGGAGGCAGTAACCGTATCAGAAGTTTGTCGATTGCCTCCTCCAAGAACTAATGCAATAGCCGTCCAAATGCAGAATATGACCGTAAGGATTATTTTTTCGTTTTATTCATGTCCTATGAACAATCCACAGCAATATAATCCCACAGGCGGTATAAGGAACAGACACAGATACAAAAACTATGCTTTTTGGTAGAATTTCATTCTAATCCCTCGCTTTCAGTACTATTTAGTTATTTTTAATAGTTATTATATCCTGAATCCTATCCTATTTCCACAAAATCCCCTAAAAATAATCTTTGTGAAGAAAGGTGGGGCGTCGGTGCTTAATTTTTAATAATTGTTATCGTTTTTGACCCCAGGGGGTATCCTCCACCACGCTCCACCTTATCAACTAGTGCAAACAGTTCCTCTTTTGCTGATTATATTTTTTTCTCTGCCTGCTCATGATGATACCTACAAAGAGTCACTAGGTTATCATTGGACAGGCGCCCTTCTTTGTTGTACTTAATCTTTACAATGTGATGAACTTCCCAAGTTTTTCTCGGCCAAGGTCTTCTCCCACCATAAGACAATACAAACAAAGATACTTATCTCGTTCCTTGATTTCTTCTCGCTTCTTCTTCCATGCTGTAGAGTTTCTAAAAGCTTCGCTGTTCTGTAAGTGCATCAGCACTCTAACATATGGTTTGCATGTCTCACCCTATGCCATGGAGTTTTCCGCATATAGGGCATAATTTTTCATAGACCTTTCCGGGTAATGAAAAATGGAGCCACCGTTAAGTGGCTCCAAGCTTCAAAGGATGTTATCTTCATGGCAAAATGCATCCCGACACTTTGTCCATTATTAGTATAAAACAATTTTTCCGAATAAACCGAATTTTCCGAATTATTTTTCCCTTATCAAAGAACTTATCATGTATCATAATCCGCACATAGTCCTCTGATACATTGGCCAGCTTTTTTGCTATCCACCGCCAAGCTCTACCCTCCGTATATCTGCTCCGGATAACAAAGCGCAACCTGTCATCCTCTATAGACTCAATCCAGCTTTCTGTTTTTATCTTTTCTTTAAGTTCAGAAAGCTTACTTATTCTCTTATCATATAGTTCTGATTAAATCCATCCAGGTGCACCACTCTTTTAAATCCTTTTTGAATAATCATGGCTGAAGTCATGAACCACCTCTCCTCCCATATTAGAGATTTCTTTTTCAAGGACACAGATATTTTCCTTTTCCATTCCCTATATTGTTTTTAATTGTTCCTTTGTCATCCGGCTCTCCGAAGATATTTTTTATATCAGTATTACTCAAACTTACTTTTTCTTGGCCTGCTGCATAGGGGTGAAACATTCCAGTCTACCGCATAGTATGAATCGTTCTTCAACCTGCTGCATAGTATGATCTATGCTTTACCCCTCAACATAGTCCAATACATCTTTTTAGACTGCTGCATAGTACAATTCTCACTCACATCTTTCTACCGCTTCATGCTCTCTGCAATCTCTAACGATAGATAGCAACCAACTTTTGCAATAGTGTTCATCTTTTCGATAGAGGACAGCTTGCTAAGCTCCCCCACTTCTTTACTTTTTCCATAGTTTCCTCTTGATATTTTTGATAGTAACCTTATCAACTCCTCTTTTTCTTTAATATCCATGATTCCCTCATTTTCCTCATCAAAGCATTTTTGTATAGTTTAGCCAGTCGTCTTTCCTCGCTTATAATTTCAATAAGCTACTAAGTTCTACCCTACGCTTTTCAAGTTTCCTGTATTCTTCGCTGTCTGATTCGTGGATGTTTCTGCGGTCTAAAAGCTCGTCCATATAATCATCCAAGCATTCCACAAGACATCTTCTGGAAATCATTGCTGGACGTGTCCGTTCTCTGTTTCAAATAGTCCTTAAATTCTTGATAGCTTTTTCATAATCACCTCCATCATCATTTATTCGGATACTTGTCCAAAAGCTCTTTCGTACTCTTCGACAGGAATATTATCTTCTGCAAATTTCATTGTCTCTTCTTCTGTGAATGTGATTATTTCCGGTCTTTTTCATTCCACGAACTCCCAAAGCAACTTCTTTTGTTTCTATAACCAAGAAGCATTCTCGCTTCTTTTCTTGTAAAGCTTGCGTATTATTGATTTGCTTGCTTCATCGTATGGAACTTTAACAGAGCGGCTGTCTTGCCATATAATCTCTGCCGTTTCCGTGTCGTACTTTTTTCCATTTCTTATCCATTGCATATATTTTCCCCTTTCCGTGGTAGTCAACCGATAGTTGATAAACCAACTGTCAGCTATCGGTTGACTATTTAACCATTCCGATTTCTTTTTTCCCATTGTTCTATGGTTATCTGGTCTGGATTGTATTTCTCATCCACCCACCAACGCATTACTTCTTTCCCATCTTTCCACTTTGTTTTGTACCCTTTTGATTTTCTTGCGGCTATCATTTTGTCAAAAGCATTTATGTAAGCTTTTTCAAATTGAGGATATCAGCGGAACTCTTCTTCTCTCTGCTTTCTTGCCCCCATAGGGCATCCAACACACCCCACACGCTTAAAACCTTTGCAGTACAAAGGATTTATTTCTATGTTTTTCATGTTTTATGTACACCAAAGGAACTCGTCATCCCAATTAATCAATGGATTTATAAGATTTTATTTGTTCTGTAACAACCTTCCACAAAGCTCTCTGTTTTCGCCGTTATCAAGGTTTAGCACTACAACGCCGCTCTTTTTTCGCTTTTGCAAGACATCTTCTCCGTTTACGTGTTTACGAACCTCTTTTTGCATTCATGATTGTAACTAACCCTTGATTCTTTTTCTTTGAACGCTTTCCGCTTTTCTTACGCCAGTTACAATTTTCTCCCCCTTTCCGTAAGATTCTTTTAATTCCGAACAGCAATCTCTCACTAGCCCATAGTAGGCGGCATAAGCTTTCGTTCAATCAGTTTCGCAGATGGTCTCCTTAGGATGCTTTATTTCTGCCTCTATTCCTTGCCCTTTAAAGCTTCTCAATTTCCGTTTTACAAATCTAACAGTTTCTGGGGCATCTACTGTAGTGAGGTTGTGGACGACCTTAAAATCCACGCGGACAACATAGCTATATGCGTTAGTACGCTACTATCCTTTCCTCCACTATCCATCACCACAAGACCACCTCTGCTCATTATCTGTAAAACTTCTATCGAATCCTTTACTCTCTGCTCCATTCCTCTCCCTTTAGTTAAATGGCAGTCCGTCATCTTCCACACCATCCGGAACATTCATAAATCCATCTTCGTCTGTAGATTTAGGCCTCACTTGTAGTTCCCTTGCTTTCACAGAAAGAGTGCTCATCTACTACTACGTCCGTGGTATATCTCTTTAGTTCCGTCCTGAGCGGTATAACTTCCGGTCTGTAATCTACTGCACACGGCAATCTTCGTTCCCTTGTGAAGATACTTCTCACGAACTCTCCACGCTTTCCAAAGGCCACACAAGATATAAAATCCGCATTCTGCTTGTTCTCGTCCTTCTTTCCTTGGCGATCTACCGCAAGACTATATCTTGCGACCGCCATTGGCTCATTCCCCTGCGTATATCTAACTTCCGGATCCCTGTCAGTCTCCCCAGCAAAATAACCTTGTTCATTCTTCTACCTCCAGTTCTTCCCAAACAGCTTCATGAATTCCTCATGGCTGTATTTTTCTTCAAACGCCTCTTGTGCCATCGCTTCCAGCTCCCTGTCATATCTCCCCTTGTCATGCAGTAGCATGTGGCAAGACACGCACAAATGCACTGTCAGTCCGTATTTATCCGCAAGCTTCCTGTAGCAGCCATGCAGACAATGGTGGACATGCTCTGGACCGTATCTCCGGCATATAAAGCATTTCTCTGAATCGTCCCCTGGTATTATGCTTTTCATTGTGCCTGATCCTCCAGGTACGCCGTAGCTTCTCCCAAAGTGCCTATCAACGCTCGGACAGAACTCGGAATCTTTGCGTCCTCTCGCTCCCTTTCCAGCTGCGTATTGTATGCCCGGATAAAATGCGACTGCTCTACGGTCTCCACAGTTTCCGTGTCTATTTGTGCCAGTTCCCTTAGGCTTGCAGGGCTCCCTATTGCTCTTTGGCAAGCAGGAGGTAATTTCTCAAACTCCTCCTCCGCACCGTAATACCCATTCCGGATTGCTTTACGCACAATAGCCCATGCTTCAGTCCCGGTCATCTCCGCTATCTTGGGCTTACAGCTTCAAGATGTTATCCACTATCTGTCCCGGGCATGGTGGAAATCCCTTTGTATCGCTGGACAAGTACACCTTTAATCCGGCAGAGCCTTGCTCGTATGTATAATCCGTCAGCACGGACAACCAGGCAGAAATCATGTTATCAAGATCCTGCGTTGTATACCGGGAAAAGCTATTGGGGTATGTGGCTTTACGACATAAATCAACTTTGCTATCTCCGCCTTCGTCATCATGCACCTTCTTCCCCGATAATCCCAAGCAGATAATCATTTGCATCAAAAGCACCGCGCCTAGGCGCTGCACGGTTATCTCGTTTCTCCCACGTTCGGACTGCTGCCTTCCAGTCCTTCATAGGCGCATTCCCCACTTTCCAGCCTTTAGCAGCATAGAAATCTACAAAGGACTCCGCATCTACAGCATTTTCCCTTTCCCGGCAATACTCCCTTACCTCGGCAGCTGAGGGAGGAGAGAAGCGTTACGCGCCTCTCTTTTGGCACTGTGACCTCCTCTACCTCTTCCTATCTCTTCCTCTTCCTCTACCTCTTCCTTATCCTCTTCCTCTTCCTCTATAGCCATTTTTGCCATTTCCGTTTTTTCTTCGTTCTGGCTAAAATAGCACTTGCCATTTTTGCCATCTTCAGAATGGCACTTGCCATTTTTGCCATTTTCAGAAGTAGTATTGCTATCGTCTCTGCCATCTGCTTTCAGCACCCTTTTTCCCATTTTTAGCCTTTTGCTTCGCAGTTAGAAATATATTTTTCTTCATCTTTTTGAACTGCATTAATACCATCTCAAAAGACTCCCTTAATCAAAGGGTTCTCAATGGTGTATTCTTTTCCGCTTTGATAACAGCAAATGGCATAAAACAACTCGCCAAGCTGTTCCTTCGGCAAATTCTCAAACAGTGGATTCCAGCCTCTATAAAGCATATAAGATTCTTTATCTATTGATGTAACTGCCATGACTTAACCTCTTTTTCTCTTTAAGTTCCGTATAACTCTATTCTCTGGCCTTCTTATAAAATCCCGGTATCATTCTTTCTTCTCCAACGAGGCAAGTATTGCCTTCATCTCCGCAGAAGCCGGTACCTCTAAATGCATATCTTGCATTTTCTGAAATTACTCCATTTAGAAGTCTGGAAAACTCTGCGCTATCGTAAGTACTTGATCCAAAGAAGCAAAGCATTTGTACCATAGGCTTTCCATCCACCTTTGTTTCTCCGACTATCTTCGTTTCTCTCCACTGCAGCCGAACAGCCTCTACCACTTCGGGTTTAACAAGTATGTGAGTGAACTTCCCATATCTTTCAAGCATGAGAAGATACACACTCCAATTATCCTGGTTAATTGCCTTAGCAATATCTCCAAGGCAAGCCCATAAACAAGCATTTGCATCGAGGCTCCTGCGTGTACGGTGTTGAACAAAACTAATATCCAGGTCTTTATTCTTATACTTCTCTAAGTCCTCAGGACTGGCCTGAATCTCGAAGGAGATAATAGGATGTTCAGCCCTGAATGGAATCTCCAGCCCGGTTACCCTTCCTCTAGCTTTCATTTACGCTCCTTATTCCTATTCCGTACCGCATACGATAAACATTCCAATGGTTAAAAAAATCTGTAATACTGCCACGGCCATACTGGCCTGTCTGTACATATCCCCTATCGGACCTATACAAAGGGATTTACAAATGCAGTATCCTGTAATAAACAAAAGTGATACTGATAGCCCAAGTATTCCCACTTCAAGCTTTCTCATGCTGTCCTCCAGGCTATAATCCTTTTAGCCTCTCCCATGTTGTCCGTAATAGGAAATCTACGGCGTACTGCTGCACATCGTTCCACATTTTCGGCTTTTCCTATGCTCTTAAACCTCCATGAGTTTTTCTTTAAGCTCTTTTTCTTCTTTTTTCGCAAGTTCGTACACATGGTTTGTTTTTTCTTGCATTTTCACGCCGTCTCCTTTCCTTCCTTTTCAAGTGCTCCAGGATATGCATAAGCACTATAGCGGCCATCATGCTAAGCAGCATACAAGCCGTGAATGCATCCGCTCCTATCGTCTCTGTATCAAGGGCAGAGACTACGGCCATAAGGAATACCAGGTTAATGCCGGATAGCAGTTTTACGACTTTGATTTTCATTTTCCCTTCTATGCGTTCTTCTGCCGGATATCCAGCACCGGAGACGGAAAAATAGCTTCTTACCATGCTTACAATCTCTTCATCTGTAGCATGGAAATACTTGCAGATCTGCGCGAAAATCCTTAAGCTGCCAATTACCATCTGCTTTCCTGAGGCTGATAGTCTTCTCTGATACACATAAGTATCTTGCTACTGCACTCTGCTTAATCCCTTGTTTTGCTTTGCCAATGTCAATAAACTTCTTTATATCTTCGCCTTGTTTTCTGTTGATTCGGTGTCTTGGCATAAGTTGCCCCCTTTCTCTTGAAGCTTTATCCTCTTCCATGGCATGCATGGAAAGAACATATTGACTGCTCCTTCATTACTAAGCCCCATATAATTTGCCACTATAGAGATTTGCCCCATTGTTAACTTGTTATTTCTAAACCTTTTTTTCTGTAGTCTTCCGGTGTGAGATTCAGAAGCTCCGCAAGTTCCACTGATGATATTGGATTCACATCTATCCCTTTCTGCCGGGTCTTCATCCATTAAATCTTTTTATTGTTCTTTTCTTTCCTTTTCCCTATAGTCGATATACAGCTATTGCCGTAGCTGAATATCAAGAAAGGAGGATAAGTAAATGAATATAAAGATTCATTTAACAGACGGTAAAGAACTTATAGTCAATGATGTTCACCAAATTGTTCGATTTAATAATGAGAACGATTCAAAAGTGATCCTACCTAACAACTTAAATCTCCAATACTTTGAGTTTTTACCGTCTCTAGGTCACTGCTTTTATGGTGAAAAATTCGACTATTTATGTACTCACCGAAAAAATTTCATACTTAGAAATTACTAGTTAGTGCCCTCGTGCTTAGAAAGCTCGATAGCGATATTGATTTCGGCATCGAGCTTTCTTTCTTCTGCCTCTTTTTCCGCTTCCTGAATTGCTTTTATAAAGTTCTGAAAACTCTGAGGTTTTCGTATAATTGCTGATTCTCATATTAAATCTTCTTTGTTCTTTCATTTTCCTTTTCCTTTCTTTGGCCTGCTGCAGCCTTGTTCCTATAGTTGTCCGTGCTATATTGAGCACAGACGAAATACTTACATTTGTTCTCAGGGTTACCTGTCGTGATGGGCGGTAACTCCATTTTTCTTTTGATGTCACCTTTGCCCCTCTGCCCTCTCTTAGTGCAATGTTAAAGTCGATGATTTCTCTTCATACTCCTGCATATAATGGTTTAATACGGCTGAGGGATATAATCTCTCTACTGACTTCTCAAAGTCCAAACCCAAACTCTTGTAAAAGCCATAGATTTCATCTTCAATCTCGATAGTTACTTCTTCATGCCATCTCTCCTTTCTCCAAAAATCCCCATAATATTTGTAAAACCAGACCATTTCTTGTTTGTCCTCTTTTCTTGCTTCCTCGGACAGCTTTTTCTGTAGTTCCTGCGGAACTCTTATTGTCAGTATTTGCATTTTTCTCCCCTTTATTGATATCTAAATAGTATCTATCCTTAATCTAGCATGAGTCTTGTGTGTTGTAAACTCTTTTTGATATCTTTTTGAATTCTTGCAAAAAGAAGTCATTTAGCTACAATATTGATATCTTTCAAAACAAAGGAGGAAACCTTATGGCCATTCAAGCTAACCCTTATCCGTTACGTATTGATAAGGAGGTGATGGATAAAATCAAGTTCATTGCCAATGAATCAGGGCGTTCTGTAAACAAGGAAATTGAGTACCAACTTAAAGCTGCATCCGTTCCTATGAATCAGAGTGCGGCGAAATTCATCTTCCAGCTACCGAGTAGCAGATCTATGGCTTCATATAGAAACCAAAGGAGGTTGTTATGGCCACAAATAAGCGTCCAACCATGTTGCGTTTACCGGATGAAATGTTTCTGAAAATACATGAAATTGCAGCTCTCGAACATCGGTCAATGAATAAAGAGATTGAATTTATCTTGGATTCCTATATTCAGTCCTATGAATCTGAGCATGGCAGTCCATCTTCCAGATATTGAATAAGCAGTCCATTCATGCTTATCCCTGTCTTGACTGATTCTTCCCCTAGCGCTTCCTTCAGTCCTTCCGTAAGCCTTACCGTGAAAGTAATCGGAACGCTCTTATTTGACCTTACTATTTGCATATTTACCTCCTATAGTTGTCCGTGCTATACTGAGCACGAACGAAATACTTACATTTGTTCATGGGGTTACCTGTCGTGGTGGGCGGTAACTCCTTTTTCTTTTCAGGCGTCTGATCCTGAACAATCTCCACTTCTGTACCTTTGATTTGCCATCCTTCTGTATTCCCGGAACTTCTGGCCATATCACGGATTTCCTCTTCAACCAGTCGCAAGGCATCCGACATATAGAAAATTCCTGATACTTTAAAGTCCAGTTCTATAGTTGCCCTTATTTTGAATGCAGCCATGATTCACTTTCCTTTCCATTGGCCAGCTTATCTAATTCCTCCCTTAGCTCCATGGCCAGACCTTGAAACATCAGGATTTCAGACACCAAAATCTCCTCAATTTCCTTAGAGCCTTTTACTTTTTCCAAATTCTCTTTCTCTAAGTCAATGAGCGTATGAAGTGCATTTATGCCCTGCTGCCCCTTGGATTTAAGGTACATCACATGCGCCCATGCCATCATCTTGTGGCAATACTTTAGTCCTTTGACCTTTTCCTCTAAATACCCCTCATTCAATCCTCTTCCTCCCTTCGCATTGCTCCCTTCTCTCTCCTGCTTACTGCTTCCAGAAGTACATCTGATAGGTAATGAAGCAGGCTTCTGCTTGCATAAATCCGCTAGTGCCGGAACGCTCTTCTTTCTCAAAGCGAAGCAACTCCTCTATAGCACTGCTGCCCAGCTTCCCTTCTGAATCGAGAAACTCTATATGCTCTTTACCTATGAGGCGTGCCTTCTGGAGCAGTTCCCTATGCGTACTAATCGTCATTCTTTTCCTCCTGTTCCTTTATCTCCTGATTCCTCGTCTCTTTTCCGTCCCATGAGGACTCATTCCTTCTGTTAGATACATAAGATTGTTCTCTCTTGTGGAGTAAGCTTCGGAATCAACTCTCTGATGTTTACAATAATTTGTCTGTCCGTTTTTCATTCTTCCCCTTTCTAGTTACAATAAATCTGTTTCTTGTGATTTAAATGCATTATATTGTGCCTTTATCACTATGTCAAGCTATTTTTGTGATTTAGTCACATATTTTTATTGACAATGTGTTCTTTCTTCTTTATAGTGTTGTCAGAAAGTGAGGTGTGCTATGGGAGATAGAATTAAAGAATTAAGAAAAAGCATTGAAAAATGACTCAGCAAGAATTCGCAGATAGATTAAATATCCAGAGAGGAAGCATTGCCAGTTATGAGACAGGTAGAATTTCTCCTAGTAACTCAACTATTTCATTGATATGTAAAGAATTAAATGTTTCTGAGAACTGGCTTAGAAATGGAGAAGGGGAAATGTTTATCCCCATGACTCTTGATGAGGAAATTGCTTCCTTTATAGGAGATATGCAGGCAGACGTAGAGCCCACTTTTAAAAAGAGGTTCATTTCTGCTCTTGCGAAGCTTTTCTCCAGAAGAATGGAAAACAATAGAGAATTTAATGAAAGCCATGATTGATGGCCGAGAAGGCAATAAAAGACTAGGGATTTACCCTAGCCTCAGCAGCCCCTTTAGATATTTTAAAACCAGTAGCAGTTCCCTCTCACTGGCCATCTCGAGATACTTTAATATTTCTTCTTTGTCATCCATAAGAATCCTCTCCTGCTGCACAACCTAAGATAGCGATAGGGATATAATAACAAACAAATGTTCTGTTTTAAATCGGTACAGGATATAAAATTTTTCTTATAGGGGAGACAGAAAATATATGATTTTTAGAATAGGAGGAGCTGTATGGATATAGAAAAACGCATAGACGAATATCTTAAATGGCTGAAACAGAAATCCGTTTCTCCTCTTATCAAACGGCTACTATGAACTTGTTACGCCTTTTCTTAGACTCGTCAAATGACTATATACAGTTTTATGTAAAAGAAGAAAATGGCCACTTATTCTTCACTGATGATTCATGGACACTCAACACTTTAGAAATGAGCGGAATAAAGCTAAGTGAGAAAAGAATGTCTCAAATAGAGCAGATTGCTGCGCAGTTCGGGGTAAAACTGAATAAATCAGAGCTTACTTACAAGACAAGTGTAAAGAACTTTCCTCTTGGCAAAATGCAGTTCACCCAGGCCATGCTCGAATCGAGGGATATGTATCTCACATCACAAAGCAAAGTACAGGCCTCATTAAGTGGAGCGAACGAGAGGAGCAGAATAATCTAAGTATGATACATTTTACATTCTTGCAATATTCCACGTCCGATAATATAGGGCAGGTAGAAATACGCTGTCTACTCATGTAACCGAATTGACGTTTAAGCCGAACTGTAAGCTCGCCGGCCATGAGGGCATAATATCACCCCTAGAAGTAATCACCTGATCAGTGATGAAACTAGGGGTATTTTTATAAATTCTTCTACAATATATAATGCGTATTGATTAAATGTGTATTATATGCTATACTTGTTCTATCAATTAAAGTGAGACAAGAACAATGCCTAAAAAGCCTAAAGAAATGGAAAGAATAATATTAAAGGATGGATGGTACATAGTAAGTCAAGACGGCTCCCATAGACAGTACAAACACCCCAACCAGGCAAAGTAACAATCCTTTTCCACACTAAAGACTTATCAAAGTTCACTGAATTATCTATCTATAAACAAGCAGGAATAGAAAGGAAAATAAATTATGTGTAAGTATTTACCCCGCAATTTTCTATAAAGAAGAAGATGGAAGATACTCCGTATGCTTCCCCGACTTTAATACCGCTACCTGCGGAGACGATTTAAACGACGCGATGGAGATGGCTGTTGAGTGCCTGGCAGTGCAAATCATGGGGTGCAAGCAAGATGGAGAGGAGCTACCTCCCCCCTCTACTATTGAATCTATAGATCCGCTTGCCTACTCTAAAGAGCTAGGGGCAGAAGTCCCCCACGATGGAATGGTGAATCTTGTTAGTGTTGACGCAGAAGACTACGCAAGCACTTCAATAAGTCCGTAAGAAAGAACTTAACCATTCCGGAGTGGCTAAATGAAAAAGCACTGGCGCAAGGCATAAACTTCTCTCAGGTATTACAGGAAGCCTTACTGGAGAAAGTAGGAGGATAAATATATGAAATACGTTTATCCGGCAGTATTTACCCCAGAAGACAACGGACAATTTTCTGTTAACTTTCCGGGATTTAGAAAAGCTGCTACACTTTGTGAGAGACGACTTAGGGATGCCTCTATATGGCTGAAGATGTTTTTGGCCATGACACTAGTTAGCTATGAAGATAAAGCTTGGCCTATTCTGGCACTGTCTAAGAGTCTTCCTTTGAAGCTATGAGAATTTCAAAAACTTTATCGCTTGATGATAGAAAGATATAGAAATAAGGGTGCGAAATCATGAGCATTCCTAAGTGGATTGTTAAAGATGTTCAGGCGACGGAAAACCACGAACTCCTACTTACTTTTATAGACGGTAAAAAAGGAATCTTCGACTTTCTTCCACAACTTCACAAACCGATATACGAAAAAGCTGAAAAATATAGACTTCTTTTTCTACTGCTCACGTAGAAGACGGAACTGTAGTATGGGATGATGAAACGGACATAGCGCCGGAATATCTATACGAGAATTCATAGGAGGCAGATATGAATAAACTCCTAAAGGCGTAGATCAAGCTCCTTCCGGGAAGTATCGAATTAGAAAAATGATAAACGGAAAACGGCAGAGCTTGCTTTTTGACGAACCGCCCACACAGAGGGACGTACTGCTGGCCACAAACGAATTACTAAACGAAGTTCCCGGAGCGACTCTGAAGGGAACTTTTTTAGACTACGCAGAGAAGTACATTAAAGCAAAGGAGAATGTCCTCTCCGCTTCTACTATCAGAGGCTACAGAGCGACGCTAAAAGGCATTCCTAGCCACTTTACCTCTCTACCCCTAAAAGATATCACCCAATACACTTTAACGGCTCTGGTGAACGATATGGTGCGTTCAGTGAGCCCTAAGACGATATACAATCGGCACGGACTCATTGTCTCCGTAATGCATGAATTTAGACCGGAGTTTGTCATTCGGACGAAGCTTCCTCGTAAGATCCAGAAAGACATATACACGCCAGGCGATGAGGAAGTGAGCAAACTATTCTCCTATCTGGAGAACTCCCCTACCTTAAAGAAATACTGGGTACCGCTCTATCTTGCCTCCCTTGGACTTCGTAGATCAGAGATAGGAGCCCTAACGATAAAAGACCTGTCTGAGGACAACATCCTTACAGTGAATAAGGCCAAGGTACAAGGTAGCGACAATAAGTGGGTAATTCAGAACTTCACGAAGACTGAGCGAAGTAATAGAAAAATACCGCTGCCAAAGGAGCTTGCAGACAGGATAAGGGAGCAGGGCTGTATCTATGAAGGATTTTTAGGGAAAATGTATGACAATATGCGAATAGTAGAGAAGCGAATAGGCTTGCCCCACTTTGGAATCCACCGCTTAAGGTCTTTCTTTGCCAGCAAAGCCCATTCCCTAGGGCTCCATGATTCTATCATTCTGAGCTTGGAGGCTGGAAAAAGTGACTATATCATGAAGGAGTTTTACAGGAAGGCCTTAAAGGAAGACCTTCAGGAAGAATCCAAGTATTTTTAGACCACATGACAAATCGTGGTAAATAAAGAGTAATTTAGATAAATTTGGTC